>ERZ808051.1530-NODE-1530-length-14840-cov-3.132222_pt1 | contig 14840 bp, 15 predicted proteins | sample MGYA00380199_ERZ808051 | MGnify/ENA primary metagenome ERZ808051 (study PRJEB31490, sample SAMN06133391) | mouse gut metagenome | isolation source: J11 | host: mice | place: China: Chengdu | collected 2015-05 ...
CTTTTTCCAGCTTTTCTATACTTTCCCGAATATCCTGGTCTAAAGCACTCCTGTCCCCAATTACCCGAATCCGCATATTATTCTCTGTTGCTTTCTTAATACTTTCCTTTAAATAATTCCTTAGGATCTTCATCAATGCACCCACTTCATCTGCAGGGCGTGCCCAATTTTCCGTAGAAAACGCATAGATTGTAAGATATTTAATGCCAAGATTGTAGGCTTCCCTACAGATTTCTTCCACTCTTTTGCTTCCTTGCGTATGCCCTGCATTTCTTGGAAGAAACCGTTTCTTTGCCCACCTTCCGTTCCCATCCATTATAATAGCCACATGCTGTGGCACATTCCTCTGATTTCCTTCGGCCATAATTTCCCTCATTCTCCGAATAAGGGTGCCAGATGACACCCTTCTTCCTTATACTGTCAGAATCTCTTTTGACTTCTCTTCAATTGCCTTATCTACTTCTGCAATATACTTATCTGTCAATTTCTGCACTTTATCCTCTACCTGCTTTTGCTCGTCTTCTGAAATCTCTGAAGCCTTAGCTGCTTTCTTAATCGCATCATTTGCATCTCTTCTAATATTCCGAACCGCAACCTTAGCATTTTCTCCCTTCTTTTTTACATCCTTAACCAGTTCTTTTCTCCTATCTTCTGTAAGCTCTGGAAATACCAAACGAATCGTTTTTCCATCATTACTTGGCGTAATGCCGAGGTCTGATGCCATAATTGCCTTTTCAATTTCTTTAATTAAACTTGTTTCCCATGGCTGGATTTGGATCATCCTGGCCTCTGGCACAGATACATTTGCTACCTGTTGTAAAGAAGATGGCGTCCCATAATAATTTACTTTAATCTTGTCCAACAAATGTGGGTTTGCACGTCCTGCCCGTATTGTAGAATACTCTGCTTTCAAACTTTCCAATGATTTTACCATTTTCTCCTCAAACTGTTTAATCTCCATAAAATTTTCCTCCTGAATTTATTCTAAATATTATACAGTAAGGACTGTCCCATTGGTCGTTCCCTTAACTGCATGAATAATACTATCTGTCTCTTGTAACCCAAAAACCTTCATTGGCATTTTATTCTCCATACAAAGTACTGCTGCTGCCAAATCCATAACCCCTAATTGCTTCTCTACTACTTCCTTCATAGGAAGTGTATCAAACTTCTTTGCTTCTGGGTTTAGCTTTGGATCGGAATCATATACACCATCTACAGCCCTTGCTGCCAAAATAATATCTGCTTCTATTTCAACCGCCCGAAGGGCTGCCCCCATATCTGTTGAAAAATAAGGATGGCCTGTACCACCTGCAAAAAATACGACTTCTCCTTTTTCAAATGCTTGGAGCACTCCATCTTTTGAATATAATTCGGTAAAGGAACCACATAAAAATGGGGTCATAACCCTAGTTTTCATGCCAGCATACCGGAAAATCTCTGATGTATAAATAGAATTCATTACGGTAGCTAACATTCCTATCTGATCGGCTTTTGTCCTTTCAATAGTTTCACTTGTCCTTCCTCTCCAGAAATTCCCGCCTCCAATTACCACGCCAACTTGAATCCCATTATCAGTAAGAAGCTTTACCTGCCTAGCCACTTCCATAATGGTAGCATCATCAAAACCCGTTTTCTTCTCCCCAGCAAGTGCCTCTCCGCTTAATTTTAATAAAACACGCTCGATTCCCTTTCCTTCTTCTGTTACACTAGCACCAGGAACCGAAATTACAATATCCTCCATATGTTCCTCACTCATTCCTTACAATCCTCCACTTCTTTATGCAGTAACCACTCTATTTATAGGTGGTATCATATCCACTTTTTTCTATTCTACCACACTTTCTTCTTTCGGACTACCCAAATTTCATCTTTTTTCTTCCTTTATATTTCATATAACAACGCATTGCAAATCGCTGCTGCTACATTACTTCCTCCTTTGCGCCCCCTTGCCACTATATAAGGAACCTCTGTTTTTAAAATAAGTTCTTTTGCCTCTACCACATTGACAAACCCAACAGGGACACCTATTACTAATTCTGGCTGTACACTTTTTTCTTGTATAAGCTCATATAAGCGGATTAATGCAGTAGGCGCATTCCCAATTGCATAAATACACTTCTTATGGAGCTTTGCTGCTTTTTCCATACTAACAGCCGCCCTTGTTGTATTTCTTCTTTTAGCCTCTGCTGCCACGTCTTCATCTGCCATAAAACAATATACTTCTCCCCCGTAACGTGCTAATGCTTTTTTATTAATGCCCGCTTTTCCCATATTAGTATCCGTAACAATACAGGCTCCATTTTTTAAGGCTTCTTTTGCATATTTTATTGCTTGTTTTGAAAAACATAGTGTATCTGCATAAGAAAAATCTGCCGTTGTATGGATTACCCGTTTAATAACTGGCTCCTGTTCTTTATCTAACTTACGGTTTAATTCTGCTTCAATTATTTCAAAACTTTTTTTCTCTATCTCCTCTGGAGCATATTGCTTTAATTCCATGGTATGTTCTCTTTTCCTTTTCTTTTATTTATTATCTATCTTATTTTTCTTACTATTTCCTTTACTTTGTTTTATCTGGGCAACTATATTGCCCAATCACTAAAAAAATAGGGTTTTGTGCTTTCATCATATGGTAATTCCCTACTTTTTCTAATTTCGTTACTGCTATTTGGCTGGCATCTATAATTTGGATCCCTAATTGTTCCATATTGGAAAATACTTCTGAAATTGTTTCCAATGTTACTGCGCTAACCGCAATCCTTACAGTATGTTTCTTCTCTATAATTTGTTTTAAAATAAAAAAGAGATTTCCTTTTGTCCCTCCAATAAATACAATATCAGCTGGTAAAAGCCCTTCTATTGCCTCTGGCGCCATGCCAGGAATAATCTCTAAATTACTACATCCAAATCGTTTTTTATTCTCTTGTATTAAGAATAATGCCTCTTTCTGACATTCTACTGCATATACTTTGCCACGATATGCTGCTATTGCAAGCTCTACTGATACCGAGCCTGTCCCTGCGCCAACATCATAAATAATATCTGTTTCTTTTACTGCTAATTTACTTAGAATAAGAGCCCTTATTTCACTCTTTGTCATAGGAATATTTCCTCTAACAAAAGCATTATCTGGTATGCCAGCAGTTACAAACCGTCTTTCTTTTTCCCTTATAAAAAGCAAGACTGTTAATGGTTCTTTTTCCTTTTCTTTGTATTCTTTAGGAGTAGTCCTTATAATTTCTTCTTCTGGGTAAGAAAGCCTTTTGCCAATATAAAGGGAAATATCCCCAAAACCTGCCTCTGTCAGTTCCTTGCAAATCTCTTCTGTCTGTCCTCCTGTAATAGCAAATACTTTTTCATGCTTTCTAAGCATTGCTGGCAGATTCTCTGTATTTCCATGAAGGTTTACTATTTTTATATCTTCCCATGGCAATTTCAAGCGGGATGCAAAATAAGACAGAGATGAAATCCCTGGCTCTATTTGCACTGGAATCCCTGCCTTTTCTAACTCTATAAAAAGTTTTTTTGCCCCACTATAAAACCCACTATCACCTGACATTGCCACTACAATCCGTCTTTTCCCCGATTGTTTTATCTGCCTTACAATTTTATCTGGGAAATACTCTACTATAAATTCTTGTAAATGGCTATGCCAGCTTTGTATTTCCTTAATTATACGTGCAGCCCCAATAATTACTTCTGCTTCTTCTAAAAGTATCTTCGCCCTTTCCGTTAAACAGGATAGGTTTCCCATCCCAATTCCAATAATATATATCTCCTTATCCATACCATACCTTTATTTCAATAACATTTTTTTCACCATTTCTATAGAATATCCTGTTTCCTCTGGACGTTTTATTATTAATGTAGTAGCCTTTGCGCGCCCTGCGGCATTTATTTTTTCTTGGAACCCGCCTTGTGAACCAGATTCTTTTGTTAATAAATAGCGGATATTTTTTTCTTTCATAATTAAATAATTCATTTCTTCAGAAAATGGCCCCTGCATACAAATAATCTGTTTCCCTAAAAGCCCTAATTCTTCACAAAAAGCAAGCATAGAAGAATTTGGCAATATCCGCACTATTAACCTTTCCTTATCTTCGACAGCCATTACTAATTCGGAGAGAGACTTTGTCCCTGTTGTGACAAGGATATTTCCTTCCTTCTGTTGGTTCAGCCATATCGCCGCCTGTTTTATATCTGACAGATAAATCCCATTTCCTTCCTTAGAAAGACTATTACGGATTATTCGGATATAAGTAAATTTCTTTTTTTCACAAGCTTCCTTTATATTTTTACTAGCAATCACAGCATAAGGATGGGTTGCATCTATTACAAGCCCTGGCCTTTGTTTTTCAAATTCTTCTTCCATTTCGGCCTCGGTTAGCCTTCCTACTTTTATTTGGATTATAGGGCATGAAAAACCCAAGAATTGTGTTCCATACTCGGTCGCCACATAAACAACTGCCTCTATCTTTAAGTCCATAAGATATTCACAAAGCTGCCTGCCCTCTGTTGTGCCAGCAAATAACAATACCTTTTTATACATGGTAGCCTCTTTTGGTAATCATCTTCCCATTTACATGAATAGTCTCCGAATTCCCTATAAATACTGTAGTCAACATATCCGCCTCAAAATCTTTTAATTCTTTTAGGCTCATTATGCCATATGTTTGACCTTCCCGCCCAATATTCCTTACATATCCACATACCGTTGTTTCAGGCTGGTATGTAAGCACTAATTCACATGCTTTTTTTAAACATTCCCTTCTTTTATGGCTGCCAGGATTATACAAGCATATCACCGTATCACTAGCGGCGGCTGCCAAAATCCTTTTTTCAATTTTTTCCCATGGTGTTAATAAATCACTTAAACTAATTGTGATAAAATCATTGGTAAGTGGCGCCCCTAATACTGCGCCTCCACTTAATGCCGCTGTTACCCCTGCAATCACTTCAATCTGCCTTTGTGGGAAAGAATACTTGTTGGCAAGTTCATAGGCCAACGCCGCCATTCCATATACTGCGCTGTCGCCGCTACAGATTAATGCCACACACCGCCCTTTTTGAGACTCTTTTAATGCTTTTTCACATCGCTCTTTTTCTTGCCTCATTGGAGTATAAAAATATTCCTTTTGTGGGTAATAAGGCTTTATTAAATCCACATATGCGGTATATCCCACAATAAGATCACTTTCCCAAAGCGCATCATCTGCTTCTTTCGTGATATATGCTGGACCCCCTGGGCCAATCCCAACTACATATAACATTGTAATGTCATCTCCTTTTCTGCAAGTGCAACTGTCATTCCATCTTTACAAGTTTTCTTTATTATTAATGTTCCTTTTGAAGCAAGTATAGCCGCCCTTTCACAGACATTGCCCACACCAACTTTCTCTTTTACAAACATAGATTCTTGGAACTCCCCTTCTACTTCCAATAGCTCCTCTGCCGTAAATACCATAAATGGGACATCCAGTTCTTTCGCTAATGCGCAAATTCCTTCTTCTTCTGCTTTATAGTCAATAGAAGCAACCATTGCCACTCTTTCTTTTGAAATTTTTAAAGAACCCAGACATTCTTCTAAAAATAGCAAAAGTTCTTCCTTACTCTTACCTTTTTTACATCCTATTCCCACATAAAGATTTTTTAACAATAATTCACAAGTCATTGGAAAAGGCAGTTTTTCTTTTCTTTCTTGCCCTTCTCTATGGATATAGATTCCACATGGATACTGCCCTGCCTCTTCTTTCGAAACAAGTACTACTCCCTTCGGAATTGTTTCCAATTTATAATCTGAGAGAATTGCTACCTGTTTCCCAGAAAGTAAACGCGCTGACACTTCTTTACAAGATTCTAGGTTTTTGATAATTAAATTATTTTCCTTTGCAAATATATCTACTGCAAATACCTTCCTAATATCTGTTGCTGTTGTAATAATCGCTTCTGCCCCTATAAGCCCTGCTATTTTCTTACACCATTCATTTGCCCCTCCCAAATGGCCAGATAAAAGGGATATTATATGGTTTCCTGCCTCATCCATTACTAAAACTGCCGGATCTGTCTCTTTCCCCTTTAAAAAAGGTGCCACAGCACGTACTGCTATCCCTGCTGCCCCAATAAACAGAAGCATATCCATTTGCCCAAATATATCACCAATTAATTTAGGCAAGCTATGAAACGCTTCTAAACCTGGGCGTTGATATTTTTCAATTACATAACTATAACACAAAACCCCTTTTTCTTTTAACTTTTTTACTAATTCTTGGTTTTTTATCGTCCCTTTTTCTGTAAAAGAAAGAACAGCAATCCCTTTTTCGTGTTTTTTAGGAATTGCCTTGCGAAACTCTGTTGAAAACTCTGCATCATATAATTTCGACAGCTCATAATCACTTTCTAAAACATCTCCTACTATAATTAATGCTGTTTTTGTAATCTGATATTTTTTTGCCATTTCTGGAAGCTGCCCTACAGTTCCCCGTACCACTTTTTCATCCTTCCATGTTGCTTTATATACAATGGCACATGGCGTAGATTCCTTATAAGCACCTGAAAGCAATTCTTGTTTTACCTGTTCTGTCAATCCCATGCTTAAAAATAAAACCATAGTACAGCCATGTCCTGCAAGCTTATGCAATTTTTCTTGTTCTGGTACTAAGGTTTTTCCCTCCATACGAGTAATAATCACTGATTGAGATACACTGGGCAATGTATATTCCTGTTTTAATGCTGCTGCTGCGCCACAAAAACTACTGACTCCTGGACAAATTTCATAAGGGACGCCTGCCCTTTCCAATAAATCCATTTGTTCCTTTATTGCACCATATAAAGAAGGATCCCCTGTATGTAACCGCACTACTGATTTTCCTGCTTTCTCTGCTTTTACCATTATATCCACAATTTCTTCCAAATACATTTTGGCACTATTATATATTTCACATCCACTTTTCGCATAACTAAGAAGTTCTTGATTTACCAGTGAACCCGCATATATAATAATATCTGCACAAGAAAGCAAATCACGCCCACGGACAGTAATTAAATCTACCGCGCCTGGCCCTGCACCAACAAAATAAACCATTTCTATTCTCCCCTAACTATTTCCAGTAATTCCTCTGCATCCCTTGTTTTTCCTAGAACTCCATATATATTTGAAAATACAATAACCCCTATTTTTACTTGCCCTGTTACCCGGTGTAACAAATGTTTTTCTATCCGCCCCATCAACACTTCCATAACATTTGGCATCTGTGTACTCTCCCACAAAATCTGTAATGCTTCTTCTGTTACAGTACAAGAAAGGATTTGCTTTGCAAGGGCAGCATCTCCTCCCGAAAGTAACACGCAACATGCCAAAATCTCCATTCTGGCATCTGCCATTTTGGAATGGGTATTCATAATCCCTGCCCCAAGCTTTACTAACTTTCCAATATGGCCGACTAAAAGAATCCGCTGGAATCCAAGTTCACACGCCTTATCTAATGTTTGCCCAATAAAATTACTGCATTTTACACACTGTTCTGGGTTGGGCAAATGAAATTTTTTGACAAATTCCAATCCATAATTCCCTGGCGCCAACAATAAATCTGTTTTTCCTTCTGCCCTTCTTTGTTTTAGTTCCACTTCAATTGTACCTAGTAACGCAGCTTCACTCATTGGCTCCACAATGCCACTTGTTCCTAAAATAGAAATACCGCCTTCTATCCCAAGCCTTGGGTTAAACGTTTTCTTTGCAATTTCTTTGCCTTCTGGCACAGATATTGTAATTTTAATGCCATTTTCATATGAAAATAACTCCATTACTTCCTTTACGCCTTCTGTTATCATACGCCTTGGCACAGAATTAATAGCAGCTTCCCCAACTGGCTGGTCAAGCCCTGGCCTAGTAACGATCCCTACCCCTTCCCCGCCATATATACGAATCCCTTTAGGACTATATTCCACTTTGGCATAAACTAAAATTCCATTGGTAATATCAGGATCATCGCCAGCATCCTTTTGCACGGCACAGCTTACATAAGTCTTTGTCCTTGTAATAGCTTCAATAGGAAGCGTCAATATAACCCCTTTTGGTGTTTTTAAGTTTATTTGCCTTATTTCCCTGCCTTCTAAAAGCATCTGTGCCCCTGCTATAGCAGCGGCAGCAGCACAACTTCCCGTTGTATATCCACAACGCAGCCGTTTCTGTTCTATGTACCGATATTCTTCCAGCATATCTATCCACTTCCTAAGCCATATATCTTACGTACCGATTATACAACACCAACAAAAGAAAGGCAAGCAATTCAAGAAGGCTCCACAAATTGGCAGGCTTATTCCTTCTGCTGGTTACATTCTTTCTGGAAATCTTCTATTAGCTGGAATACAAACCCATCTGCTTTCTTAGCAATCTTTGTATATTTAGGGGCAGAAGAATATTTTCTTAATAAACAAATAAATTTATTTTTTTCTTCTTTAGGGGCTAAAGAAGCCCGGACAATTAATTCTTGGGCACGCACATAATTTACTACACTTTTATCTGATACAAAACTATCCATATTATCTTTAAACCATGGTGGAAGCATAGGATCTTCTTTTAATTTCTCTAAATTTTCAGCCTTTATTAAAATCTCAGAATCATTTAATAACAAATGGCCTGCTAAATAATTATCCAAAACATCTCCTAATTCTTCTCTACTTAATAACATCCTATGTGCTGTAGGCAAACGGTTATCTCCTGCTGAAACGGTAATTGCCACAGCTAACCGGCATAATAGCTCGCCAAAATTAATCTGGTTATACCGAAAAAGGAAAAAACACATCTCACTCATTTTTTTACTAACAAGCGTACAATATACAGCATTCATAGAAGTAGAAATAACTGCTTCCCCTTCATAATATTTTTTAATTGGCTCCCCATTACTATCCAACTTCCCTATCTCCAAATTCATTTCTGCAATACAACGGTTTCCAGACATTGAAGATTTTAATTCTAAAATTCCGTGTAAAATCATATCTTCACTTGATATAGTAGAATAAAAATAACAGTGGTATGTCCCAAGATATGCCCTAAATACTGGATTATCTGCCCGATATATTAATTGAGATGGTATATCTTTTGAAACATCATTTTTATCTATAATTGTCGTCTCATCCATAGCAAGGACATCTGCAATGTCTTCATTTAAAACCTTACATATCTGGACAGCATTAATTAATGAAATTGTTCTAGAACCTTGCAATATTTTGGATAAAGTAGCCTGGCTAATACTACAATTATTTTCTGCACACTTTTTTAAAATATCGGCCTGGCTAATTCCTTTCTTTCTCATAATAGCCCTCATTCTTTCTGCCACTTGGTTATAATAATTGTTTGTAATATCCCCACTCTTTTTCCTTTGGTTTTCCATAGTTTTCTTATCCTTTCTTTTTAGAATATATTATTCAAAAATGAATTGTACATATATTACATTGGAATTATATTTTCTTGTATAGAATTAATATTGTAAAATCTAGTTTTATATGGTAAACTGGCTCCATATTAAAAACTTCCACTTATTTTATTATATACCAACGTTTATTATATGTAAATGTTCCATAACACATGGTTTTAAATTACAATAATAATTAGTAAAATACAGCGGATACTCTATTTTAAATTATATTAGGAGGTAGTTTTATGAAGAATGTAACCAAAAAAGCAAGAAACTGTATGTTAAAACATTCCATTCTAGCAGCAAGTGGCTGTGGTGTCTTTAAAGCTATCGTGCCTATCCCTAAAGCAGAAGTCGGGGCTTTAACTTATACTACTATGGATATGTGCAAGAAAATCGCCCACATTTATGGCTATGATCATCTTTCTGGCCTAACCCAGCTTATTGGTGTTGCCACTGGTGCTGCTTTCGGGGTCTCTTTAGCAACAGATATTATGCAGTTTATACCTGGCATTAATGTAGCTGCCAGCATGGCATCCACTTCTATTCTCCATCTAGTAACAGGCTCTATTATGATAGGGGTATTTGAAATGATGGACGCTGGTATAATTGATGCTACTAATTTAAAAGATTCAAAAGTAACATCTATTATTAATTCCTTTGCTGCCAATGCTACTACCCTAGTCGGCGGAGTTTTTAGAGGGGACATTAGCCTACATAGCTTAAATATTATTAGCAACAATAAAGCAGAAAATTTAACATAATCAAAAAAGATGATGCCCCAATTATTTATTAGTTGGGGCATCACCTTTTTTCACTTATAAAAATTTTTATAAAATTATACAAATTTATTCCATATTCTTAAAATTATGATACAATAAAACTAACCGGACAAAAAATTACATTTAGGAAAAATAAAGAAAGGAGCTATTATGGCAGTTTATAATATTGTTTTTAGCCCCACAGGAGGCACTAAAAAAGTCGCAGATTTATTTGCTACATCCTTTTACCTAGAAAATAACTACATTGACCTTACAAACTGCAATAAAGATTTTTCTTTCTTTTCCTTTTGTGCAGAAGATATTTGCATTGTATCTGTCCCTTCCTATGGCGGCCGGGTTCCTGCCATTGCTATATCACGTTTACGCCAAATGAATGGCAACGGAGCGAAAGCAATCCTTATTGTTGTATACGGAAACAGGGCTTATGAGGATACTTTTACAGAATTACAAGACACTTTAACCAATTTAGGCTTTTCTTGTATTGCTGCTGTTGCTGCCATTGCTGAACACTCTATTATGCACCAATTCGCTACTGGGCGCCCTAATATACAAGATGAAAAAGAGATTGCTATTTTTGCAGGAATAATCCGATCTAAAATAGAATCTGGCACATTATTCAACCAATTAAACCTACCAGGCAACCATCCTTACCGCAAATATAATGGCATCCCCATAAAGCCTCAAACTGGAAAGTCTTGTACACAATGCGGGCTTTGTGCCCAAAAATGCCCTGTAGGCGCGATTGATCCTACAAACCCATCTAAAACGGATACGCAATGTTGTATTTCTTGTATGCGCTGTATTGCTATTTGCCCACAAAAAGCACGGAGTATTAACAAAGCACTTCTTACCGCCAGCAGCATAAAATTGAAAAAAGTTTGTAGTGAGTATAAAAGTAATGAGCTATTCCTTTCATAATTTAGCCAATCCACTTTTTTCCTTCCAATACTTACATTGTTCAATCCTTTTTCCATTATCCCCTTGTTCTTTATCGTAAGCAAATTGCTTTAATAAATCACAAGGGAATTCCTCACATTGCCCACAGTGTTCATATTGCCTTTCTTCACAGCAAGTTTTTATTGGGCAGCTATCAGCCCAAAACGGTTTTTGTATATGTATACAGCCTGTACAACCCTGTCCACGATATGTACATTCCTTGCACAAAATTCCACATCTGGATTCAATGAAATCCTTATTTCCTTCCTTCAACCCCACATAAATATGAATTTCTGCATGATCCATAGCATCACTTTGATATTCTTCAAAATCACATTGGAAAGCCCTTGGCAAATCCATCTGCCAAATCTCTTGCCATGCTGCAGCAACCGCTTGCACCATATCCCCATAAACCACAAATTTTGCATATTTCCCAGCAGGAATCCGATAAACAGTATACTGCCCTTCCTGTGGTTCTCTTTCCGTTTCACAGGCAACTATTGTAGTATAATCTGCTTTTGTAGTATATTCTGCTTTTTCATTTCCAGTATATTCTGTATAGATTCCCAAAGCTTTCCCACTTTTTTTATCTGGAATGGAAGCATATATGCCCTCATTATAAAAACGCTTCCATAACCCGCCAATTACAGCTCCCATATCAGGAGACGTATTATTTGTCCGTGCTGATATGCCTACAACAATTTTTTCTTCTAATGTTACAATTTCATAATCCATAACTAAAACCTGCCTTTCTTTTAATAATCTTAGTTTAGCAAACTAACCACGACATCTGTATGTCATGATTAATTGTCCAAAAAGGCAAAAACATAAAAAGGCACTTCGAAATTGAATCTTTTATAAAAATATGTTACAATAAAGCCTATTAGTTATCATTATAAAAGGAAGTATAATTATGCCAGCAATGCAGCCACGGCCAGAACCTATTACTTTAGAACAATATGAAACCCTTCCCTCAGATACCAGAGTAGAAGTTTTTAATGGTATCAGTTACAATATGTCCAGCCCATCACAAATATAATTAAAATTTTTATTTGCCGCCCTAATTAATTGTTTGTTCATTATATACCTTCCATGTACATCCAATTATATTCTTTTTAATAAAGATTTCCTTTTATGCAAATTATATTTTTAAACATATAAACCATTATGGAGATAAAACTTTATGGCATCAAATAATATCCGCTATTTATATAGCCTAAAAACTGGCATTGAAGTGATTTTTTGTGATAATTCAGCAATCTCCTACCCTACCCATAACCATATTTCTGTACTAACAATTGGCATTATTTTAAATGGTTCTATTGTGCTTACCACAAATCAAGAGCCAATGCTTTACAAAAAAAATCAAACATTCATTATTCCCCCTTACATACCACATAGCATTTTAGCACATAAAAATTATACTTTACTTAGTTTATGTATTGATAAAAATATAATAATGCAATATACCACGGATATAATACAAAACCATATAATCACTTTACTACTGGATACCTTGGGCACAAAAAATATTTATTTCCATCAAATATTACTATTATCCAATTGTTTAAATTCATTTGTTAATTATTCAAATTTAACCTCTAATAATCAAAACCCATTTATCCATAACTTAAAAAAACAGTTAGAAATACATCCAGAAAACAAACTTAGTATTGATGAAATGGCAAAAAATGCTTTTCTTAGCAAATATCACTTTATCAGAAATTTTAAGGCTGAAGTAGGCCTTACGCCACATCAATTTCAAATTCAAAACCGTATTCGCAAGGCACAACGATTAATACACAAAACAGGAACTATAACAGAAGTGGCTTTAGCCACAGGTTTTTGCGACCAAAGCCACTTTATAAAAGAATTTAAAAAACAAGTAGGCTTAACGCCACTAACTTATAAACAAGCTTCTAGTACTATCTAACCTAAAAAATAAGTTAGCATAATGCAGGCATAAATTTTGCAAATAAATAAAGCCCTTCTGTCCCTGCAATTACTTCATGTGGAACCCCAATTGGAAAAATAGAGATACTGCCTGCCTTATATGGCAACTCCACCCCATTATTAATACATACACCCACGCCAGAAATTACCTCATGAGTTTCTAATTGTTCCTCATGAATATGATTTCCAATTTTTTTATTAGGCGCTATCCGTACTAGATGGAAACTAAATTGCCCATTTGTTTTTTCGGATGTGACAATATGTTTTAACTCCACTCCTTCATAAATAGGGTGCTTAGACCATGAAACCGTATCAAAACTAACTATAGTATCTGCTGGTAAAAGTAACTTCCCTCCTTTTTCAAATTCCACAAATAGATTTTTATAATCCATTTTCAACACTTCCTTTCAAATTTTTTAACAGGTTCCCTGTCTGCTTACATCATAACAATAAGCATAAAATTTGAATTGTAAAAAATTGCGGAATAGAAAAATTTGTATATTTTAATCAATAAAAAATCACCTTGATTTTTTCATTTCCAATTCTTTATAAATTTCTTCAAATACTTTTTCCCCACAAGTCCCATCGAGGTTTTCTGCTACTTTTGCATACGCTTTTAACTGGATTTCTCTACTATTCCCTAACTGGTTTTTTACTACTCCATTTATAAAATCAGGGATTGAAATATAGGTATTTTCTGCACAGGCATAGGGAATATCGATACTCCATTCCTCAAAACACTGGTCTAAAGTAATAAATTTCTCTAACCCTTCCTTGTCTAGCTTTAACTTTCTCTCTTGATAGGTCTTTGTTTCTAGGTCAATGTCTAAGAAACATCCATCACAAGAGGTCACGATCCATAACTTCGTTAATTCATAATTTCTTGCTTTTTCTATATCAAAACACAGTATATTCTTGATTCCTGTCCATCGGTTATCAAAAATCCCTGTCTGCGGTTCTTTAAAATGGCTTGAAATATCAACTGGGAATTTCCTGATTTCTAACGTTTCTTTATCCACTTCCATTAGCTGGTTCCCCATCTGCGGCAGTAACAACAAATAATCTCTTGCTTCATAAAATCCTCCAAAAGGATATAATTCTCCCATTGGATTTTGATATACGACAAAATCCTCTGGTAGGGTAGGCATTATCTCCTTTGTTTCTCCTGTCTTTGGATTCCAACAGAGAAACCCCATTCCTTCATACCTGCGAATTAAAAATTGATCTTTTACCTTGACCAAAGGCCCATAGGTTTCTTCCTCTCCCCCTACTACATGTAACTGGCAATACATTTTCTTTAAATCCCATTCTAGTACCCCATGGAACCTTGCTAACGATAAATAGACGATTCCTTTCTCTATATCCATATAACAGCCGCCAAAATAAGGCCGCCTTTGCTGATATTCTAGCCCTAATTCTTTTATAATGTCGACTAAACCCTTATGAAATAGATATTTCTTCTCTTTTGCACTATATTGGATGACTGCTTCATAATGGTTTGGCAAAATAAAATAATCTTCTCCCCATTCAATAAAGCCTCCTGTATTTCCTACATGCTGTGGATTTGGGATAGGATATTCTAAAAGCCTCCCTGTTTTTACTTCATATTCTACGATTCGATCCATATCCCCTGGCGCTAAAATCAATTTATCCTGATACGCATACATAGAAGAGACCTGCCCTCCCCGTAATAAAGGCAATCCTGGTATCCGATCCACCATATAGATGGTATCACTTTCTGGATCTAGGCGAC
>ERZ808051.1531-NODE-1531-length-14837-cov-16.190312_pt1 | contig 14837 bp, 16 predicted proteins | sample MGYA00380199_ERZ808051 | MGnify/ENA primary metagenome ERZ808051 (study PRJEB31490, sample SAMN06133391) | mouse gut metagenome | isolation source: J11 | host: mice | place: China: Chengdu | collected 2015-05 ...
TTGGTGTGCGACGAAATCGGTAACTACTAAGAGATAATAAAGAACGGTACAATTGATGCTTTCAATTGTACCGTTTTATTTTAAAAATGTATTGTAATATAGTTTGTACCTTTGTTTGTTGTAAGTTTTAAAATGCAGCTTTCGTCACCGAGCATTTTAATATCGTATGTACCGTTTGTATCAACAGATTTCGGATATCTATGACAGAATATTTCTGTCGGTACGCTGTATGATGTTTCCTGATTGAAGGAGAGTGTAAAGCACTGAGCGGTTTTATCAAAATGATAATTGTTTATATTTCCGCAGACGGCTATAGGGTGAGGCCGGCATAAAATATCCATAAGGGGTGAATGGATTATGCAGGGATCAAAGCACCAATAGGTATGGCTCCATTTAAAAGAGTCAAACATATTCAGAAGGTATTCGGCATGGTCAAACCAATCAGGGATTAAATTTCCGCCGCCCCATTCACCTACCAGCACAGGTATATCCAGGCGGCTTTGTTCATCTTTGCGTCTTTGGAATATTGCACCTACACGTTCATTGTCGGCATATTTATATAACGGTGTATCCACCATAAGATCATAGGCATGAGGGGCAAAAGCCTGATTCGGTTCACGCTTCTGTTTAACCGTAACAGGAGGTGCTGAGAAAGGAATACCCAGATTGGAATAATAGCAGTTTTCCATAAAAATAATTCCATTATCTGTTTCTTCTCTTATGGCGGCAGCAATCTTATTAAGAAACGGTGCATATTTTTCCCTATCAAATTTTTCAATATATTTATTGGCAGCGGATACAATTTTATACATTATTTTGCTGTCATATTGGCTGAGAAGAGCCGGCAGAGGTTCCTTTTTTAACAAATCCGATAAAAGGCGAAATTTGTTTATTTTACGGCTTTTCAGGGTCGTTTTTATTACCGATTTTACAATGATGAAGAATATATTTTTATCATATCTGTATGGAAACGGCTCGTTGAAAATATCAAATCCAAGCAATGCAGGATGATTGCCGAATCTTTTTGCAAGCATTTTCCACAGATCAGCAAAGTGGTCCTGCAGACCCATTCCGTAAACTACAGTATTATCCCAGAAATTGTTAAAGGCTTTATGTACGGCTTTGCTTATAAAATAACCTTCTGCCCAGATTTTTTTAGGTGTTCTGAATTTTTTGCCGTTTGTTACACATGCCCATAAAGGTGCACCATTGCTGTGCAGTGTGGTAAGGTCGGCTTTTTCAATATCAGTGAATGCACTGTATAAATCCTGGTGCATATCGAGGTACACATAAATATTTTCTGAGGCACATAAGTCCATAAATTCCTGAATGTCATTGAGTGCTTCTTCATTATATTTATAGGGTTCAGGTTCAAGGTATGACCAGTTCATAAAAAATCGAATTACGTTGAATCCGCTGTTATGCAAACTGTTGAGATGCTTTTTGAGAAGCTCAATGGAAAATGTATCTCTGTACGATTTCATAAGAGGAAGATTCTTGCCACCCATATTTATACCGTAAAATATTCTTTCTCTTCCGTGTTCATCCATAAATTGTTTTGAGCAGACCTTAATTTTATCCATATATAACTCCTGAAAGATTCTGTAAAATGCAAAAGCTAATTTTACAATAACTTAAAATCAGCATAAAGTCAACGGAAATATATAAAAGAAACAGCCTTAACAGTCACTGTCGACCGTTAAGGCTGTTATTGTAAAAGGTGTGTATATCTCTTGTTTAACGTCTTGGACGATGATTGTCTCTTCTCGGCTTTCTCGGAGAATCGTCAATCTCATTTTCAGGTGTTAAACCCTCAACCTCGATTAAATAATCGCGTCTTGAAAGATTGATTCTGCCCTGATCGTCAATTTCAATGCATTTTACTGCGATAGAATCGCCGACATTTACTACATCCTCAACCTTCTCAGTTCTCTTGATATCGAGTCTTGAGATGTGAACAAGTCCCTCTTTGCCCGGAGCAATTTCAACAAATGCGCCGAAGCTCATAATTCTTGTAACAATACCGTTATAGAAGGTGCCAACCTCAGGATCAGTAGCGATAAGATTAATGATGTTAACAGCGCCCTCGCACTTGTCAGCATCAACACCGCTGATGAATACTCTGCCGTCCTCTTCAATATTAATCTTAACATCGTAGTCAGCCTGAATTTCCTGAATTACCTTGCCGCCCTTACCGATAACATCACCAATCTTATCCGGATTGATGGTAAGAGTGTACATCTTAGGAGCATACTTTGAAAGCTCTTTTCTCGGCTCGCTGATAACAGGAAGCATAACCTCATCAAGGATATAATCTCTTGCTGCGTGAGTCTTAGCAAATGCTTCCTTGATGATTTCAGGTGTAAGACCGTGTACCTTAAGGTCCATCTGAATTGCAGTGATACCCTTCTTAGTACCTGCAACCTTGAAGTCCATATCGCCGTAGAAATCTTCAAGACCCTGAATGTCAACCATTGTCATAAAGTCGCCGTAAACACCCTCGTCACCGGTGATAAGACCACAGCTGATACCTGCAACAGGAGCCTTAATCGGAACACCTGCAGCCATAAGTGAAAGTGTTGAGCCGCAGATTGAACCCTGTGATGTTGAACCGTTTGAAGAAAGAACCTCAGATACAACGCGGATTGCATATGGGAACTCGTCAACGGACGGAAGAACAGGAACAAGTGCCTTTTCAGCAAGTGCACCGTGACCGATTTCACGTCTGCCCGGACCTCTTGATGGCTTTGTTTCACCAACAGAGTAGGATGGGAAGTTGTAGTGGTGGATATATCTCTTTTCAGTCTGCTCATCAAGACCGTCAAGAAGCTGTGAATCGTTGATAGGACCGAGAGTTGTTACGGACAGTACCTGTGTCTGACCTCTTGTGAAGAGACCTGAGCCGTGTACTCTTGCAAGTAAATCAACCTCAGCGTTGAGCGGACGGATTTCGTCAATGCCTCTGCCGTCAACTCTCTTATGCTCGTCCTTGAGCCAAGCGCGGACAACGTGCTTCTGAACAAGATACATAATCTCGTCAAGCTTGCCCTCGTTGCCTTCAAAACGCTCGTCGAACTTTTCGTGAACTGCTGCATAGATAGGGAGGAGAGCCTCATCACGAACAAGCTTATCGTCTGTGTCAAGAGCCTTCTTTACATCCTCAATGCAGAATTCCTCAATCTCAGCCATAATTTCAGGATCAGGATCTGATGACTCGTAAGCAAACTTAGGCTTGCCGATTTCATCAACAATGCCCTGAATGAACTGAACAATCTTCTTGTTTTCCTCGTGACCTGCCATAATTGCATTGAACATGGTGTCGTCATCAATTTCGTTACCGCCTGCCTCAATCATAGCTACGAGGTCAGCAGTTGATGCAACTGTAAGTGTAAGGTCGGTTTTCTCTCTCTGCTCAAGTGTTGGGTTAATAACGATTTCACCATCAACAAGACCAACGTTTACAGATGAAATAGGACCGTCCCAAGGAATGTCTGAAATTGCAATTGCTGCTGATACACCGATTGCTGCTGTGATTTCAGGTGAGCAGTCCGGGTCAACAGACATAACGGTTGCAACGACTGAGCAGTCATTTCTTAAATCCTTAGGGAAGAGCGGCCTGATCGGACGGTCAATGCAGCGTGATGTAAGGATAGCCTTCTCACTTGCGCGTCCTTCTCTTCTTAAGAAAGAGCCCGGAATTCTTCCTACGGAATACATCTTCTCTTCATAGTCAACGGAGAGAGGGAAGAAGTCAACACCCTCACGTGGTTTAGCAGATGCAGTTACGTTACAGAGTACCTCTGTCTCGCCGTAACGGGCAAGGATAGATGCATTGGCAAGTCCTGCCATTTTGCCTGTCTCAAGTGTGAGCTTTCTGCCGGCAAGCTCAGTTTCCCAAACCTTAAAGTTTTTGAAAAACATTTTACATACCTCATTTCTGATAAGTTTTTATTTAATGAAAGGAGGTGCAATAGTAATAAATTCAACAAATAACGTGCAGTTACGTGCTCAATTTACTACTATTGTCTGCCCCTCCTTTGATTACGGAGCTATGTTTTGTCTGCTTTTAAAAAAGCAAACAAGGCAAGTAGTGAAAGTCACCACTTGCCTATTTGACAAATTATTTGTCGAGAGTATCACGGATACCAAGCTTCTTGATAAGTGAACGGTATCTTTCAATATCCTTGTTGTAAAGATATACAAGAAGGTTTCTTCTGTGACCTACCATCTTAAGAAGACCGCGACGTGAGTGGTGGTCCTTCTTATGCACCTTAAGGTGAGCGGTAAGCTCGTTGATTCTTGTTGTAAGTACAGCAATCTGTACCTCAGGAGAACCCGTATCACCTTCGTGTGTAGCATACTTTGCCATGATTGCCTGCTTTTCAGCCTGTGTCATAATTTTCACCTCATTAATAATATTTGCCGATTGTCGGAAAACTCAGTAATGGGATAGGTGACTCCTGAATAGGCTTGCACCCATAACCGTGTAATCCGTCACAGCGAACTGATTATATCATATATATTTTTATTTGTAAAGGAAAATTTATACTTTACTATTTTGAATTCCTTAAATCGCTGATTAATTGCTGAATATGTGCGATTTCCGTAATAGTCAAACCGTCGGCATTAATAATATTATTTTCATTTCTTTCTAATAGATAGTCTGTTGTTGTAGAAAAACAATCAGCTATTTTTACTAACATATCAATGGATGGTTGTATATTATTGTTTTCCCAATTAGAGACAGTTTGCTTAGTAACAGATAGTTTTTCGGCTAATTCTACTTGATTAAGTTTGTGTGCTATACGCAATTCTTTAATTTTGTTGTTTAGCATTTTGTAATCCTCCTTTAGTCAAATATTGCAATACAATTATATCAATGAATGTTGACAAAGTGACAATACCATGGTATTTTAATAATGGACTTTAGAAAGGAGAAAAATGATGCTCGAAGAAATACTGAGAAATATATGGGATGGCGGCAAGGGACTGGATCTGACTATGTGCCATAGTGAAAGATATAAGGAAATGCTAACGCTGATATCGGAATGCAGGGATGAATTGTCTGAACTTCTTGATGCGGATGGCAGAGATCTTTTAGAGGAACTCCAAAAATTTTCTGTAAGCTGGTGTGCCGAAAGTGACTATCAGGCATTCAAGGTGGGATACAGATTCGGTGTGAAGATGATTATATATGCCTTGCAGGGGTGATTTATTGTTCTCTAAACACGTTATTTGCTCACAATGTATTATTGTTTATCGTAGGGGCGGATTCAATATCCGCCCGAATTGTTTTCCAATATTGCGGAACGATATGGAATCGTCCCCTACGGAATGTCAATAACATTGCTTGTACAATAAACAATAAAACAATAATTGATATTAACCCTTGACATTATTTATTTTTATGGTATAATCATTAAGCCGCATATTATAGGCTCAAGTTATATACATTATATATACGCCTATCGTAGCGAGACTTGGATAAGGAGAGATTTGAATTATGTACGCTGTTGTTGTAACAGGCGGTAAGCAGTACAAGGTTTCAGAGGGCGACGTTCTTTATATCGAGAAGCTCAATGCTGAAGCTGATGCAGAGGTTACATTTGATAACGTTCTTGCAGTTGGTACTGATGACGGCTTTAAAGCAGGTAAGGATTGCGCAGATGCTACTGTAGCTGCTAAGGTTCTTAAGAACGGCAAGGGTAAGAAAATCACTGTATTTACTTACAAGCCAAAGAAGGACGAGAAGCGCAAGAAGGGTCATCGTCAGCCATATACAAAGGTTGAGATTACCAAGATTAATGCATAATGATTGAAATAGAATTTTATACCGGTGTCAACGGTCTTTGCGGATTTCTGGCGAGCGGTCACGCATACAGCGGAGAAAGCGGAGAAGATGTTATTTGTGCATTTGTTTCCAGTGCTTGTCTTATGGCTGCCAACACAGTTACGGAAATACTTGGTCTTGACGCCGACGCACAGTCTGATGATGGGTATCTTAAGCTTATGATACTTGAAAATGCATCATCAGCACAGGATATTCTGAATGGACTGAAGCTCCATTTGACAGAGCTTGAAAAGGACTATCCTGAAAACATAAAAGTTATTTATCGGAGGTGTAACAATGCTTAAGTTAGATTTACAGCTTTTCGCTCATAAGAAAGGTATGGGTTCTACAAAGAACGGTCGTGACTCAGAGTCAAAGCGTCTCGGTGCTAAGAGAGCTGACGGTCAGTTTGTTCTTGCAGGTAATATTCTTTACCGCCAGAGAGGAACTCACATTCATCCGGGTAATAATGTAGGTATTGGTAAGGACGATACTCTTTTCGCTCTTATTGATGGTACAGTTAAGTTTGAGAGAATGGGTAAGGACAGAAAAAAGGTTTCTGTTTATCCTGTTGAGCAGTAATATATTAAGTATAAAGCACGGACTTTTGTCCGTGCTTTTTTTAGCCAAAATATCCGGCTATTGCATAGCTAAAGTTAAGAGGTTTTTATTATGAGTATATTCGGAAAAAAGTCAACAGAATATAATGCTGAAAAAAGAAATAAGATGATAAATTATGAGCATCTTAATAAGCACTACTGCAAAATGGGGCAAACGGTTCTGGCAGGGGATTCCATAACGGAAATCTTTAATCATACGGAGCTTTATGCGGATTATACAGCAAAGAGCGGTCTTGCAGTATACAACAGAGGAATCAGCGGTGACACCAGTGACAGACTCCTTGAAAGATTTGAAAGCAATGTGCTGAATCTTAAACCGTCAAATATTATCCTGCTCATTGGTACAAACGATTACGGTTATGGTCTGCCTATGCAGGAAACGGTTGATAATATTGAAAAAATACTGATTATGATTGCTGAAAAGTGCAGCAGTGCAAATGTGATTTTGCAAGCAGTTTATCCGGTTAACGAAAAACTGAGCAAGTATAATAAAAAGAAAAATGCCAAGATTTCCGAAATGAATGAAAAAATTAAAGCCCTTGCTGAAAGGTACTGTGTAACTTTTCTTGATTTGACAAAGGCGCTTGCAGACAAGGACGGCGATTTCAGGGCGGAGTATACATATGACGGACTTCATCCGAATGTGTTTGGTTTTGAAAAGGTGGCTGAAAAAGTAATACCGCTGCTGAAATAATTATAAAAAGACATATGTTTATTTTGCACAAAAAGTCAGCTGCTGATTTATGCAAAACGTAAATTTTTTTCGAGTGAAAAAATTGTGATATCAAAATAGGGTAAAGTATGTTATAATACCAATTATGTGAGCGCACGGTGTGTTTGCCGTGCGTATTTTTTAATTAAGAGGTGGATGTTTTGGCAAAAAGAAAGATGATTAATCTGAAGGATGCCAGCGTTAAGGAAATACTCGCCTTTTCACTGCTTCCGTTTGGTCTGCTTACTGTAATTAACGTTATCGGTAATGCACTCAATGTTTACTTGGCAGATAATCTCGGCTTGGGTATGGTAGGTGCAGGTTTGGTGCTTACTGTTACAAAGGTGTGGGATGCTGTCAATGACCCTATGATGGGTATGATTGTTGATAAGACAAGAACAAAATGGGGTAAATGCCGCCCTTACCTTCTGTGGATGGTTATTCCTATGATGGTAGGCTTGATATTGCTGTTTGCTCCTGTTGATTTTGTAAATTCAAGTTCTTTTGCAATTTCACAGATTGACATTGCATCAACAATTGCAACGATCGGTGATGGTTTCCATATCATCAGATCAAGTGAGTCTGTTAATACAGGCAATTTCTGGTATGCCGTTGCAGCATATCTGATTTTCTATACATTCTATACTGCTATTGATATTCCTTATCAGGGTCTTACACCGCTTGTTTTCCCTGAAAATAAAAAGAGAGTCAGTGCGATTTCAATCAGTAACATCTTCGGCTCAATCGGAACAATTCTTCCGTCAATCGTATTCTTCCCGATTGTATATGCATTTGAAGATGCAAGAATGGGCTTCTTTGTTGCATCCATTGTGTTTGCAGTATTAGCAGGTATACCGATTGTTATTTCCTTCTTTGGTATTAAAGAAAAGATTTATATTGAAGAAGAGCCTATTAAGTACAGAAAAGCACTTAAAATCGTATTCGGCAACCGAAATATGAGAGCTCTGCTCGGTGCTTCATTCTTCTATGCAGTTGTTAATCTCGGTGCTATGTTCCTTATGTTCTTTGCAAAGTGGAACTGTTATGGCATCTTCGATTTCCCTGCACTGAATTCATGGCTTGCAGGTCACGGCTTGAATATTGTTCTTTCTGAGGAAGGACTTCTCTTCCCAATACTCAGTATTTCCAGCGGTGTTTCCTATATGCTTTCAATGGCTATTGTTCCTGCACTGCTTAAGAAGATGGATAAGAAAACACTCTTCATACATATGTCATGGATTTGTGCAATTGCAAATATTTTAGTATTTGTTGTTTGCCAGTATGTTGTTCCTTACACAAGTGAAAATCTTACACAGGCAAGAATTGGTTTTGTTGTATACTGCGTATGCCGTTTCTTCACAAACTTCCCTGTTGGTATGGGTCTTGTTCTTCTCCAGGCTATCTTCTCTGACGCTGTTGATGTTATTGAAATGGAAACAGGTGAGAGACTTGAGGGTGCTGTATTCTCATTCAAGAGCCTTGTAAACAAAATCGGTATTGCATTGTTCAACCTGATTGTAATGGCTATTGTTAATGCGTTCGGCTATTCTTCAATGTCAACAGAGCTTACTAAACTTAAGGACGCAGGCCAGCTTACGAGAGAGGTTATGCTTGCAAATCATATGCCTGTTCTTAATGCTATCTTCTTTATGCTTACTGTTCTCGGTTCAATCGGTCTTATTCTTCAGATCTTCCCAATGCTCAGATATAAGTTCAATGAGGCTGAGTATGAGGATAAGATAAAGGAATTCAGAGCAAAGAAAGAAGCAGAGCTTGAAGCGAAAATCCAGGCTGCTGCTAAGGCAAATAATGCTGAATAATAATCAATATTAAATGTAAAATGTACAATCAGTTTGTTCTGATTGTACATTTTTTATATATACCGGTACGATATTGTCCAAAAAATAACAATATGAGTAATTATTTCTTGCAATACAGGGTAAAATAATATATAATATATACGCAAATTTATATTGGTATAAAATAAATTTAATTATAGAGAGGTAATACAATGGACGCTTTAAACAAAAAAACGATTGAAGACATTGATCTTAAGGGTAAAAAGGTTCTTGCTCGCTGTGATTTTAATGTTCCGCTTAAAGACGGCGAAATTACAAATGATAAGAGAATTGTAGCTGCTCTTCCGACAATTAAGTATCTTATGGAAAACGGAGCAAAGGTTATTCTTTGTTCACATCTCGGCAGACCTAAGGGAGAATATAAGCCTGAATTCAGTCTTGCTCCTGTTGCTAAAAAGCTCTCAGAGTATCTTGGCGTTGAGGTTAAGCTTGCTGAGGATGAAAATGTTGTAGGTGATAACGCTAAGGCAATGGCAGCTGAGCTTAAAGACGGCGAAGTAATGCTTCTTGAAAATGTACGTTACAGAAAAGAAGAGACAAAGAACGAGGAGAACTTCTCAAAAGAGCTTGCATCTCTTGCTGATATCTTTGTTAATGATGCTTTCGGTACAGCTCACAGAGCTCACTGCTCAACAACCGGTGTTGCATCTTATCTTCCTGCTGTTTGCGGTTACCTTATCCAGAAAGAAATCAAGTTCATGGGCGGTGCTCTTGCTGATCCTAAGAGACCACTCGTTGCTATTCTCGGCGGTGCTAAGGTTTCAGATAAAATCGGTGTAATTTCAAATCTTATTGAAAAGTGTGATACAATCATCATCGGCGGCGGTATGGCTTATACCTTTATGAAGTATCTCGGCCACAGCATTGGTGATTCTCTTCTCGAGGCTGACTGGATTGAAAAAGCAGGCGAAATGATGAAATCTGCTGAGGAAAAGGGTGTTAAGTTCCTCATTCCTGTTGATAACAAGGTTGGTAAGGAATACGACGAAAACACAGAGAGCATGGTTGTAAACAGCGATGAAATTCCTGACGGCTGGATGGGTCTTGATATCGGTCCTAAGACTGAGGTTATGTTTGCAGATGCAATCAAGGGCGCAGGCACAGTAATCTGGAATGGTCCTATGGGTGTATCAGAATGGGATAACTTTGCATCAGGTACAATCACAGTAGCAAAGGCTGTTGCTGAGTCAGGTGCGATCTCAGTTATCGGCGGCGGTGATTCAGTTGCTGCTGTTACAAAGCTTGGCTTCGCTGATAAGATGAGCCACATTTCAACAGGCGGCGGTGCTTCACTTGAATTCCTTGAGGGTAAGGATCTTCCGGGTATTTGTGCACTTGCTGATAAAGATTAATAATGGGCAGATACTTTAACAGATTTGTAACGAATTTACCATCTGAACAAATAAATGCGGTTATTGATAATTTTTATACGATAAACAGTTTCAAGCCCTACAGATATAAGGGTGAGGCCTGGATGAAACTTGGCAAGGGGATACTGGTGGCACCTCAGATAATGAGAACTTCCGTTCAGGAAAATGTTGTTACCATAGAGGCGTTTGTCAGATATGCTATATTACCGGGTGTTTACTTGGGCGAGTTTGAGCTTGATGACAGCTTTTTCCTTTGTGTGCCTAAAAAGGCTTTAATAAGCAAGATAAGAAATCTGGAAATGCAGCTGGGCTTCAACCCATATCAGCAGATGAATACACAGTATAATAATAATCAGATTCCGTTTAAAGTGTGTCCGCAGTGCAAAAAGAATTCAAATGTAGACTCTGCATTTTGTATGTATTGCGGTAATAAATTTTAATATCATAAGGAGAATAATTATGAATAAGACTCTTAGAAAAGCTGTTATTGCAGGTAACTGGAAGATGAATAACACTCCTGCACAGACAACAGCACTTATTAACGAGATGAAACCACTTGTTGCAGACGCAGATTGTGATGTAGTTCTTTGTGTACCTTTTGTTGATGTTCCAGCTGCAGTTGAGGCTGCAAAGGGCTCAAACATCAAAATCGGTGCTGAGAATGTTCATTTCAAGGACAGCGGTGCTTATACAGGTGAAATTTCTGCAGATATGCTCCTTGAGCTTGGTGTTGAATATGTAGTTATCGGTCACAGCGAGAGAAGACAGTATTTTGCTGAAACAGACCAGACTGTAAATCTTCGCACTCTCAAGGCTCTTGAAAAGGGACTTAAGCCTATCGTTTGCGTTGGTGAAACACTTGAGCAGAGAGAGCTCGGTTACACAGAGACTCTTCTTAAATATCAGACAAAGATGGCGCTCACAAATGTTTCTGCTGAACAGCTTAAAGATGTAATTATCGCTTATGAGCCGGTTTGGGCAATCGGCACAGGCGTAACAGCTACTGCTGATCAGGCTGATGAGGGCAACGGATATGTACGTGCAGCGATTGCAGAGGCTTATGGTGCTGATATGGCTGAAAAGGTAACCATTCAGTACGGTGGTTCAATGAATGCTAAGAATGCAGATGAGCTCGTTTCTAAGGTAAATGTAGACGGCGGACTTATCGGCGGTGCTTCACTTAAGGCTGAAGACTTCTCAATCATCGTTAAGGCTGCAAGCAAATAATTGATATGTTGTGGGTAGGTTAATTCCTGCCCACTTAAACTGTAAGAAACTTTGGAGGATTTATAATTATGAAAAAGCCAGTTGTGCTTTGTATTATGGATGGTTTTGGTAAAAATGCATCCGATTACGGCAATGCGGTTGTTGCCGCCAATAAAGTAAATCTTGATAAAATTATGGCTGAGAATCCGTATACCTATATCGGTGCATCAGGTATGGACGTTGGTCTTCCTGACGGACAGATGGGTAACTCAGAGGTTGGCCACACCAATATCGGTGCCGGCAGAATCGTTTATCAGGAGCTTACAAGAATTACCAAATCAATCGAGGACGGCGATTTCTTTGAAAACGAGGCGATGAAGGCTGCTGTTCAGAATGCAATTGATCATAATACAGCTCTTCACCTTATGGGCCTTATGAGTGACGGCGGTGTTCATTCTCATAATTCTCATATCTGGGCTATTGTTGAGCTTGCAAAAAGAATGGGACTTGAAAAGGTTTATCTTCACTGCATTATGGACGGACGTGACGTTCCTCCCACAAGCGGTAAGGATTTCGTTGCAGATGCAATCCATAAGCTTGATGAAATCGGTGTAGGTAAGGTTGCTACAATCGTAGGCAGATATTATGCAATGGACAGAGATAATAACTGGGACAGAGTAAAGAAGGCTTACGACGCACTTGTATTTGGCAAGGGTATTCAGACTACAGACCCTGTTAAGGCGATTGAAGAGTCCTATGAAAAGGTTGATGCTGACGGCAAGAATGTAACAGATGAGTTCATTGAGCCGACAGTATGTCTTGAAAATGAGGGCAGAATCAGCGCAAATGACAGCGTGGTATTCTTCAATTTCCGTCCTGACAGAGCAAGAGAAATTACAAGAACCTTTGTTGATGATGATTTCAAGGGCTTTGAGCGTGACAGAATTCCTGTAACCTATGTTTGTATGACACAGTACGATGCAACAATGCCGAATGTGCTTGTTGCTTTCAAGCCGCAGAGTCTTTCAAATACACTTGGCGAATATCTTGCTAAGAATAATATGACCCAGCTCAGAATTGCTGAGACAGAGAAATATGCACACGTAACCTTCTTCTTCAACGGTGGTGTTGAGGCTGTTAACGAGGGTGAGGACAGAATCCTTATTCCTTCACCAAAGGTGGCAACCTATGACCTTAAGCCTGAGATGAGTGCTTATGAGGTTTCAGAAAAGCTTGACGAGGCTGTGCTTTCAGGTAAGTATGATGTTGTGATTGTGAACTTCGCAAACTGCGATATGGTTGGACATACAGGCATTTTTGATGCTGCAGTTGCTGCAGTTGAGGCTGTTGATAAGTGTGTAGGCTCTCTTTACGAGGCTGTTAAGAAAATGGGTGGCTGCCTGTTTATCACAGCGGATCACGGTAATGCCGATCAGATGAAGGAGCCTGACGGTTCTCCGTTCACAGCGCATACAACAAACCCTGTTCCTTTTATTGCTGCGAACTGCGGTGAGTGTACAGAGCTTCGTGAGGGCGGCAGACTTTGTGATATCGCTCCGACAATGCTCAAGATGCTTGATCTTCCTCAGCCTGAGGAAATGAGCGGTGAGTCTTTAATAAAATAAACTTATGGGTCGATTTTATCGGCCCTTGTTTTTTAGGAGGTTTTATGGATAATACGCAAAAATTCAGTGGAAGAGCAGAGAATTATACCAAAGGCAGACCCGGTTATCCAAGTGCTTTATTTGACTGTCTGTATACGGATTACGGCTTTTCGGATAATTCATCCATTGCGGATATCGGCTCAGGTACAGGCAAATTTTCAAAATATCTTCTTGATAAAGGCAGTACCGTTTATTGTGTTGAACCGAATGAGGATATGCGTAAAGCTGCTGAAAATGAGCTTGGTAATTACAGCAATTTTATCTCTGTAAACGGTACATCGGATGCGACTGCACTTAAGGATAACGCAGTTGATTTTATCACTGCAGCACAGGCTTTTCATTGGTTTGACGCTGAGAAATTTAAAGCTGAATGTAAAAGAATTCTTAAGCCGGAGGGCTTGACTGTGCTCGTCTGGAATACACGCGATATGAGCAGTGAATTCAATATTAAGAGCTATGAAATATATAGAAAGTATTGTCCGTCCTTTAAGGGATATCACGGCGGAATGAAGGATGATGATAAGCGGATTTCAGCCTTTTTTAAGAATGATTTCAGAAAAATTGTTTTTGAAAATCCTCTTGCATTTACAAAAGAAAAGTTTATAACAAGAAGTCTTTCCGCCTCGTATTCACTGAAACAGGGTGATGATTATGAAAGATATATTGACGAGCTTGAAAGCCTGTTTGATGAATACAGTGAAAATGATATTGTTACTATGAAAAATAATACAACTGTATATATAGGAGGAATTTTATGAAAAAGTATGATGTGATATTGTTTGACCTTGACGGTACACTGACAGACTCTTCGCCCGGTATTATGAATTCAATCGTGTATGCCCTGAAGAAGTATAATATCCGTGTGGAAAATACAGACGATTTAAGGAAATTTCTCGGTCCTCCGCTCCACGAATCCTTCAGGGATTTTTACGGCTTTGATGATGAAAAGTCTATGGAGGCTGTGGGATTTTACAGGGAATATTTCAGCACTAAGGGTTTGCTTGAAAATGAAGTTTATTCCGGAATAAGAGAGATGCTTGAAGATTTGAAAGAAAACGGAAAAAGGTTAATTCTTGCCACCTCCAAGCCGCAGCCGTTTACAGACAGGATTATGGAACATTTTGATTTGGCAAAATATTTCGAGTTCATTGCAGGGTCAAATATGGACGGTACACGCTCCAAAAAGGCGGAGGTTATTGCATATGCTCTTGAAAGCTGCGGCATAACGGGTAAATCCAATGTTGTTATGGTCGGTGACCGAGAGCACGATATAATCGGAGCAAAGACAGTCGGCATTGATTCAATTGGTGTGGAATACGGTTACGGTGATTATGATGAGCTTTCTGACGCCGGTGCAACCTATATTGTAAAAACAGTTGAGGAATTGAAGGAATTGTTAATTTAAATTATTGTTTAGAGAACGATAAATCACCCAAAACCACGCACGAAAATATACAAAAAATAATAAAATAAATAACATTATTTTGTAGGGCAGGGGCTTGCTCCTGCCGATAAAATGAAAATACTCTCAGGCATCGAGCCTGTTCGTATTTTGTGCGTTTTTTGTCTTTTGCTC
>ERZ808051.1532-NODE-1532-length-14819-cov-4.162257_pt1 | contig 14819 bp, 9 predicted proteins | sample MGYA00380199_ERZ808051 | MGnify/ENA primary metagenome ERZ808051 (study PRJEB31490, sample SAMN06133391) | mouse gut metagenome | isolation source: J11 | host: mice | place: China: Chengdu | collected 2015-05 ...
GCCACCATCAACGCTGCCGTGGAAAGCAGCGTCACCGGCATCCGGGTCACAAAGGCCTACACCAACAGCAAGCGGGAGATCGAGAAGTTCAGGGAGGGCGACAGGCAGTTCGTGGACGCTTCCCGCAGGGCTTACAGAGCCATGGCCATGTTCCACTCCTCCACCGCTTTCGTGACGGATATCTTCAATGTGTTCATCCTCATCGCCGGTGGACTGTTTCTGTACGCGGGGCGGATCTCTTTCGGCGACTACTCCACGTTCATCGTGTCCGTAAACCTGTTCATCAATCCCGTGAACACCCTGATCGGCTTCATGGAGCAGCTCCAGAACGGTGTCAGCGGCTTCAAGCGCTTTGTGGAGATCATGGACGCGGAGCCGGAGAGAGACGATCCCAATGCGGAGGAGTTGAAAGACGTCCAGGGCGTCATCGAATTCAGGAATGTGACCTACGCCTACGACGATTCCAAGGAAGTCCTCCACAATGTCAATCTGCGCCTGGAAAAAGGCCGGAAGCTGGCTTTGGTAGGCCCCTCCGGCGGCGGCAAGACCACCCTCTGCCACCTGCTGCCCAATTTCTACAAGCTGGAAGAAAAGGACGGCGCCATATTGATCGACGGGCACGACATCCGCCGTCTCACCATGGAGTCCGTGCGAAAGAGCATCGGCATTGTCCAGCAGGACGTGTTCCTCTTCGTAGGCACCATCCGGGAGAACATTCTCTACGGCCGCCCGGACGCCACCCAGGAGGAAGTGTACGAGGCCGCCCGGCGCGCCAATATCCATGATTACATCATGACGCTGGAAAAGGGATACGATACGGAAATCGGAGAGCGGGGCGTAAAACTCTCCGGGGGCCAGAAGCAGCGCCTGAGCATCGCCCGTGTATTCTTAAAGAATCCCGCCATCCTGATCCTGGACGAGGCCACCAGCGCCCTGGACAACACCACCGAGGTGCTCATCCAGCAGGCCCTGGACGAACTGTGCAAAGGCCGCACCACTCTGGTGGTGGCCCACCGCCTGTCCACCATCCGCAACGCCGATGAGATCGCCGTAGTCATAGGCGGGCGCATCACCGAGCGGGGCACCCACCGGGAGCTCATGGAGACAGGCGGCACATACAGCCAGCTATACTCCCTACAGTTTCGGGAGAATGACTTTTTCGAATAGATCCTGGGACAGAGTCTCCAGCTCCTTTGCGTCCCGGTAGCAGTCCCCGGGAGTGATATCCATTCCCAGCAATGTACGGCCGATCACAGACGCCGAGAGGGATGCCCCCAGCGCGGAGCTGTGCTCTCCGTCCGCAGAGTAGAGCTCCTCCCGGGGGTACAGATCCGCCACCTGCCACCATATACGCCCCACCGGGCAGACCTCTGCCCCGATTTCCCCGGCCAGAGCCTCGTATGCCTCGCTCATAGCACTCTGGCCTCCGGGATTTTTCTTCTCCGTCCATGTCATGTAGAGGTAGATCTTCGTTTTCTCCGGTACCATCCCGGCCATGGCCTTACCTGCCGCAAGCAGAGAATCCCGGCCCGGAAAGGGATGGGCGTTATGCTGCAGGATAACTGCGTCATAGCCGCCGCACATCAGATTATAGCAGGTCTGGGCCTGTTGCAGATGCCAGTCCAGCCCCATGCCCGGGTGCGTGAGCATCACGGCGTCAATCGTCCGCCCATGCTTCCCGCAAAATTCCCTCACCCGAAGCGGTACATAGTGCACAAAGGTATGGCTGTTGCCGATAAACAATAGTTTCATAAAAGCTCCTTTCCATAAGAATCCACTCGCCACGGGTTACATCCGGGGCGGCTGTACCGCCGTAGGCATGAAGAAGCAGTATGCCGCCCGCATCAACGGCTCCGCCCGGGCGCTGGAGAAGATCGTCGTCAGCGGCGGACGCATAGGCTCCCGGCCGGAACTTGACCCCATGGATCTGGCCAGGGCTGCCAAAGCGGAATTCGCCGATATCATCCGGCACTGAAAGAGCCGGTCAGTGCTTTCAGATCAATACCGCAGCAGCATAAAGTTCACAGTGAGCCCTGCCGCGGTTCCCATCAGCAGCACCAGATCTCCCCGCCGGACCCTGCCCTCCCCAACGGCCTCACACAGCGCAAAGGGCACCGAGGCGGAGACCATGTTCCCATATGCCGATACCCGGTTTATGTACGCACCCTCTCTGAAGCCAAGCCGCGGCATAATGATGTCCAGGGCCTTGCTGGCCTGATGGGGGATTACGGCCTGTATCTCCTCTCTGGCTATCCCGGCCTCCCGGAGACAGGTTTCCACAAATCCCGGCAGCTTTCCGGCACAGAGCCGCAGAATCCGGATTCCTTTCATGTCAAAATAGTAATCCTCCCGGTTCCTTTCTGTCATGGAAAATACGGGCAGCAGCCCTCCCCCTCCCCGGATCTCCGTGTCGTGGGCGCCCTCTGACCAGGTGCACTGACGGGCATAGAGAATGCCGCAATTCTCCTCCGGCTCCGCTTTCACAAGCACCCCGGCGGCAGCACCGTCCGAGAACAGCTCGCAACTCTCTTTCTGGCCCGGGTTCAGGGCAGCGGAAGCCGTATCGCCGGAAAGGATCAGCACCGCCCTGTACCGCCCGGCCTCTATCATGCAGGACATTACATCCAGAGCGCTTATGAAGCTGGTGCATGTGGTATTGATGTCCATGGCCGGGATATCCATGCCTTTCGCCATCCGCTCATGGATCAGAGCCGCGTTGCAGGGAATGGCCTGCAGGGGAGTGGCCATGGCACAGACAATGCAGTCCACCTCCGCCATGCTCATCCCCGCTTCCTCCAGGGCTTTCCCTGCCGCGTCCTCCGCCAGGTCCAGCAATGTCTCACCGTCCTTTAGCCGGTATCTGGTCTCCCCGCCGAAGACCATCTCGCCCCCCGCCAGCGCCCGCCCCATTCCTGCCAGCTTTACATGTCTGTAGATCTGTCCGTTTCCCATCTGTGCTCTCACTCCTCTTCTTTTTCCGCTCCGTGAGCGGTCCTTATTCCGGCCGTTCCTCCAAATCTCTCTTCCCGCAGTTTTATGCCTTTTCCGATTTCGGCATGATTCTCTGAATCCTTTTCATCTTCTTCCCCACCTCCCAGTCATACGGGGCAAAAGCGATCCCAGGCAGAACAACGCCCTTGTCCTGCGCCAGCTTCCGAAATTCCCGACACACGCTTTCTCTCTCCTGCGCCGTCAGATCCCCATAGACCGTGATGCTCCTGTCAGGGCTCTGCACCACCCGGTATTCACGGGCGCTTTGCCGGCGTTTTCTGCCGACCCGGCTTCCTGTCTCTTCCCGGGGGCTCTCCCAACCGGCATACAGCGCTGTCTTCTCACGACATTCCTTCCGGTCGGCATACGGCGCTGTCTTCTCGCCGCCTGCCGCAAACAGGATGCATCTGCGGATGAAATCCGGAAAGATCAGCTTCTCCCTGCCCTGTCCGTCCAGGAATGAAAACATATCGTCCTCCCTGCCCTCGATCTTCTCCAGCGCCAGGCAGGGGCTCTTGCAGCCGCAGGGCTGTCTGCGCTCCACCAGGATATCGTTGAGCCGATAGCGGATGACGGGCTGGGCCTTTCTCTCGAAATCCGTCACAATGGGCACGAACCTGCGCCCATCCAGATATTCCCGCTGGATATGTACGATATCCTCGTTCAGATGGAGGGTCCCCAGGGCGCAGGTGGCAGCCAGACAGCCCTCCGTGCACTGATAGACCTGATGAATCACTTTCTGCCGGAATACTTTCTTCAGATAGAGCTCATCCTCCCGCTCCAGCACCTCCGCAATGGATATCACCACCCGGGGAGAAATACGGAGAGCTCCCCGCTTTGCCTCCGCCCCCAGCATAAGGAGCAAAGAGGGCTGCCCCACCAGAACCTCGGGCTTAAGCGCCTCCAGCCGCTTGATATGCTCCTCCATATCCCGGTAGATGTCGAAAAAGTGAAACCGGATCCGCCTGGAATTCACTGCCTGATAGAGATTGCTGTCCGCTCGCATGAAAAAAGCAATGTCCACGGAGTCCAGGATGCTTCCCGGCAGGAATTTTGCCAGCACATAGCCGGCCCAGCGCACTTTCTCCTCATCCGACACCAGGAATATCCCCCTGTGGCCGGAGGTACCGGAGCTCAGTCCCACCGTGACACCCCGCAGCTTGGGGGCAAAATCCCGGTCCCGCTCCGCCCGTACCGCGAAATCCTCCGCTTCTTCCCTCCGGATTCCCACCGTGTTCAGCCGCTGAAAATGTTCCATCATAAAAGTCTTGTCTATGACAGGGTAGGAGGAAAGCTTCCGCATGCCCCTGTAAAGGGGTGACCGCTCCGCCACATATGCCAGATGCTTTCCGATCCTCTTTGCCTGCCGGCGTCTCAGTGCTTTCCTGTTGCGAAAGCAGCCTGTTCTCGGCAAGATGTACTTGTAGTATATATAGTATTTCAACACTTTCAGTTGGTCAGACATATAGATACCTCCTGCGTCTTTCACAATACCTCCCTATCTTCATATCTCATGGGTGAAGCACACCTTGATCCGGGGGTGGTCCCGCCTCATACGGCAGATTCTCCTTAAGCTGTCCTCATAGGCGGCAAAATCGTCCTGCAGCAGTCTGGGCACCAGGCGCATACGTCCAGTGGCACTCACCAGATCCTTTCCCCAGCAGGCGTCTGCCGCCAGGAATAGATTTGCATCCGGAATCCACAGCCCCATCTGTCCCCTGCAATGCCCCTCCAGGCGCACCCCGACGAGGCTGCCGTCCCCAAACAGATCGTACACTTCCTCAAAATAGCCGCACAGAAAATGATCTTTCAGAGGCTTTCGGGGCCTCCTTTCCCTGCGGATGCTGCCCTTGGGAGGCACCAGTCTGCGAAACATCAGCCTGCTCACGCGAGGGTGGTGCAGGACGTCTAAGGTCTCATCCAGGGCCACCAGTTCATAGCCGCAAAACTGCGAGAGTCCTCCCACATGGTCCGGATGGGCGTGGGACAGCAGAATCGTCCGTACGCTCTTGGACTGAATCCCGTCCGCTCTCAGTCTCTCGGCTATCGTCTCCCCTTCCCCCACCTGTACCGGGTTCAGCAGGTTGTACAGCCACAGGCCCAGGCCGCCCCTTTCCCGGGAGTAGCCCGTGTCATAGAGGATATTGCCAAGCTCCCTGTGGCGGATCAGCACGGCCCTGGCCGGAAACCGCCGCTTTTCCCAGCCGGCTGCGGGGAGAGTCCGTCCGGACTTCCCCGTGCCAAAGGTCCCTGTCTTTTCATTGGCTTCTTGCGAATGCAGGGCTCCTCCGCGGGCCGATCTTCCTCCGCGGAACATGATTCCCAGGTTGTTGGTACACGAACCGCAGCAATATGTCCTCACTTCCGTCACTTTTCCGGGCCGCGCCGGACTGCCCGGCTTTCCGCTCTCCGCTTCCTGCCTTTCCCCGGCAGGCATTCCGTTCCTTTCGCCAGCCCGGACTGTGCTTTCCATCTCCCTCGCTCGGCCACTGCTTACCTCGCTTTCTTTCTCCCTCACTCGGCCATTGCTCACCTCGCTTTCCATCTCCCTCGCTCGGCCATTGCTCGCCTCGCTTTCTTTCTCTCTCGCTCGGTCAGCCTGTCCCGCCCCATGGGTCTCTTTCCACCAGTTCCCGTACTCCCGGATAGACTCCGCCAGGGTCTTCTCCGGCCGATACCCCAGGATCTCCCTGGCCCGGCGAATGTCCATGGTCTGGGCATATCCCAGGGTACAGACCGTATAGCGGGTCAGGGCCGGCTCCCCGGACAGTCCGAATATACAGTAGAGCCACTCCATCCCCTGCGCCGCCGCATACACTGCCCCAAAGGGAAGCCGCAGATAATGAGGCGGTTCCCCGATGGCATCCAGGAACTGTTCCAGGATGCGGCGAAATGCCATGGGTTCGCCGTTGGTAATGTTGAACACTTTCCCGGAAGCCCCGGGGGCTTTCATTGCCAGCTCACAGGCCAGAGCCACATTCTCCACGCTGGTGATATCCACCAGATTCCTGCCATTCCGGAAAAGGGGAATGCCCGTCTTTCTATTGGCCTCCAGGAGCCTGGGCACCAGACTGGTATCCCCGATGCCGATCAGCCCCCTGGGCCGCAGGATGACGGTCTCCAGCCCTTTTCTGTTCCGGCTGCGGATCACACGCTCCGCCAGCAGCTTGGATCTGATGTAATGGTTCAGATTGTTTTGTTCGGGAGCCTGCTCTTCCCGGATATGGTACCGGTCTTCCTTTCCGGTGTAAATGCTGGGGGAAGAGACATAGACCAGCCTCCGGACGCCGTTCTCCAGGCACAGCCCTGCCACCAGGTCGGTCCCTGCCACATTGGTCCGGTAGAAATCCTCCCACTTACCCCACACAGTGGAGAGCGCCCCCGCGTGGATCACGTAATCCACTCCCGCAAAATAAGAGGCACAGCTCTCCCTGTCCGTAAAGTCTCCCGGACAGAACAGGGCTCCATACGCCGTAAGCTCCCTGCCTTTCTCCCGGTTTCGTCCAAGAGCCAGCACCCTGTATTGCTTTACCAGCCGTTTCACCAGGTATCCCCCCAGAAAGCCCGTGGCCCCTGTCACCAAAACGGTCTGTCTGCCTGTCATCTCATCTGTCTTTCCTGTTTCCCGTGGTTTTCCCATTCAGTCACCCCATTTCACGCGAACCCTCTGTCCCTGATCTCTCGACTCTCCTACAGCGGCCTGCAGGGCTGCGGTTTATCGTGCCCTTTTTCGTGCAGTCTCTCAAATAACGCCAGCGTCTCATTCAAAGACACTTTTGTCATCATCTCTCTTCTCTTTTCGTTCCAGCTTTTCCTCAATTCCATGCATTCCAGGGCTTCCTGCCGCAGCCTGGCAGGATTGCGCAGGATCCGGCCGAATCCCAGCTGCCGGAACTTTTTCGCATTCAACAGCTGCTCCCCCTGCTGGGGACACAGCAGACAAGGCACCCCAAAGTAAAGCGCCTCATGGATGCTGTTCACGCCTCCGGCCGTGATGAAGAGGTCCGCATGGCACAAAACCGCATTCTGGTCCACAAAAGGGCGCACAATGAAATTCTCCGGGAACCGCCTCTTCCCCTCCCACACCAAAACTACACGAAAATGCCTCTCTGCAAAAGCCTCACGCTCCCGGAAGCCGCCTCTCTCACAAAAATCCCCGACTTCTCCAAAGCAGCTCTCCCCGCCGGAACTCTGGCTTCCTCCGAAATCCCTGTCCTCGGTCAGAGGCCGCCCGAACTGACGAATGATCTCCTGGAGTAAGGCCTCGTTTTCGTTGAAAATCGTCCCCATGGAGATATAGATCAGTCCCTGCCCGGAAGCGGATTCCTCACAGCAAAAATCATTGCGCTCCACCCTCTGCCTGTGGACGGACAGAGGCCCCAGGAACCTGTACTCCGCCCCGAACAGGCGGCCTCCCGGCTGAAACAGCCTGGAATACCCGCAGAGATTGTAATCCCCCCTGTTCATCAGTACCGGCAGCACCCCCAGTTTCTTCAGCCCATATTTCCCTCTCAGCCGCCGCATATAGGACACCGCCCCGGAAAGCTCTCCCGCATATCGAAAGAACCCTGCGGAGAATCCCGGCGCATATGCCCCCAGCCCCTTTTTCCACGGACTTACAGGCCGAAAGCCGGATGCCCCTTTCCCTGCCGGCCTCCCCCATGTCCAGTCGATGGCGGCAATGCTGTAGAAAGCAAAGGAGGGCACAGAGACCAGCTCCCCCACGGCTCTGCCCCACAGGGCCAGGGACTCAAACAGTATGGCGTCAGGACGCTCCTTTCCGACCTGACACAGGAGGTCCGGCAGCATTTTCCAGGTATATTGCAGGATCAGACGATAGAGCTTCAGGATCCGCTCTCCGTCCCTTAAGTCCAGCTCTTCCCAATCTATAGGATACGGGCGGTACTCACAGCCATTCTCCGCAATGACGCTACGGAAAGGCGCGGCGGAATAATAGACCACCCGAAAGCCCGCCTCTGCCAGTCTGCCTGCCAGATACAGGTTGGACAGCGTGTGGCCGTAGGCCGGAATCCCGTAGAAAAACACAGTGCCCTTTGGTCTCTGCTCCATCCCTCCGCCTCCATCAGTCTCTCAATCACTTAATCCGCAATTTCCCGCCCTGCAGCCGCCCTATCTGCAGCCGCTCTGTCTGCTATCTCCACACGGATGCGGCGGTTTTGCAGCAGCCTCGCTCCCTCTCCCGGCCGCTCCTCCAGATACCACCGCGTCGCGTCCACAAGGGACTGACGCTGTATCGGCACGGCAAAGCCTTTTCCCCAGACAAGACACGGCGCTTCCAAAGAGTACTCCTCATACGCCGAAACCAGGGCTGTCTGCAGGTCCTGCTGCTCTTCCTGCTCTCCGTCCGGCTCTTCCCATCGGTCTTCCTCCCGGAAATCCTCGGCCTCCAGTCTCTCCTGCTGCTCCATAAGATCCAGGTTCAGCTCTTCCACATGGCACGCGGTAAGGGCCAGGACGCTCCCCTCTCTTTCTTCGTTTCCCAGGACCTGTTCGATGGTAAGGAGATTCACCCGCTCCGGCAGCCCTTTCTCCAGGGCGTTATCCATCCATTGGCCGAAAGTCTCCCACAGCCGGTATCCGCCGAATACCGTGAAGAAATCTGCCACTGTCTGTTCTCTTCCATGAACAGAAGCCTGAAAGTCCGCCTCTCCATAGCAGTATTCCAGTCTGTGGTCAAGTCCGGATACGGTGAGAATCCCTCCGTAGATCTCCACCTGCGTGACGCCCTCAAACTCCGACCCCAGACAGTCTGCCAGGAGCTTATCCAGGCTGTCGGCCCGGTACGTCTTGACGGCTCCGTCGGCGTAATACATGCCGCTCTCCCCCTGATAGACACATAGAGGACCGTAATCCGACTGCGCCAAGTACTTGAACCCCCATCCAAAGCGCCCTACATAGCGCTTCTTTTCCTTAATCTTTGTCCGGGAGACATCCATGTGGAACTGCATGGTTCTCTCATATTCCGTGGAATGGACGGCAATGGGGAATCCGTAGGGAGACCGGGCACCGTAGAATACCTTGTCATGCCGCCTCTCCTGCCCATAGCGCAGCACGCAGTACCCCTCCGCCGTCTCCGGGAACCCCATGCACCTTAAGACCGCCTGGACTTTCTGCTGCGGATCCATCCCGTCCAGACTCCAAAAGGCCAGAGGCGCCGGTTTGGGCTGGCGCAGCGAGAGCAGCGCTTCCCCCACACGTTTCGCCTCTTCCCCGGGATTCGACGCCCAGGCCGGACTCCTCCCCTGCCACAGAGATTCCAGGGACAGCGGAACTTCTTTCCAGCCAAATTCCGCCTTTCTGAAAATCCTGTCCTCCCAGCCGAACTCCATCTGGCGATAGATGCGGACATCCTCCCCGGACACCACCGCCCGGAAGCAGAACCGCTCCTGTTCCTCATAATACACCGCTGTCGTCCCCTCAGGCAGACGGTCATTGTCCGCAGCCAGCAGCCTGGCCAGCAGAGGACAAATCCAAGCGTGCAGGGGGAGCCTGACAAGCCACTGGCCGATCAGCGTCTCCGCCTCCCTCCGCTCTGAGCTCTCAATGGCCGTCACCGCCAGCAGGAAGAAGAAATCCTGCACCCGGCCTATATACGTTTCCCCCTGCGAACGCTCCGAAGCCCACCGGCGCAGCTCGTCAAAGGACAGTACCGGGTACAGCACCGGCTCTTCTTCCACAAAATAGAGACAATAATGATAATGAAATTCCACCCGCAGACATCTTCCGTCCGGCAGGGCGCATACCGCGCTCACCGGGGCGGCAATGGACTCGGTCTCCTCGCAGAATCCTGTAAAGGCTCTCTGCCATGCCCTGGAGGGCATATAGAGATAGCGGATATATGCCGGCAGGTAACACTCCCTGTCCATCTCATACAGATATCCCTCCTCCCAGTCCCCCCGAATCCGGCTGTGGCGGAAGCCATATCCCCGCATCAAATAATACTGCCAGAAATCCCCGTTTTCTCCCAGGTCCTCCCTGTCCGCTGCGGGAAATGACAATTGGAAGCGATAGTCGATCTCCCTGCACATCTGCCCTGTTGCCAGGGAACGCAGCAGACTCTCCAGAAGTTCCGTGCGCTTAGGCTCCGGAAAATCCCCCTGCTGCAGGCAGCGAATCAACCCCTCCGCCAAAGACCTCGGCATCACGAGCCTCTTTGCTCCCCCGTAGAGCCGGTCGAACAGCCCTCTGTCCCCCTGTACTTCCCTCCATTCCGGCATGGCGAACAGGGCCTCCACACGCTCCCGTATCTGAGGCGTTTCCTCATAGATGGATTTCTCGTAATCACTATGATTGTCGTTGATAATTGCGGAACAGATGCGGTACACTTTCGTGACTTTCTGTTCCAGCCCGTCCTGGTCAAAGAGCAGTTCCTCCACCTGCGGAAGCTGTCTGAGCACCTGTTCTTTCAAGGCCCCGTACAGCCCTCTGGTGCTGCTGCGGTCCAGCTCCCGGAAAGAAAACTTCCGGTACAGGAACTTCAGTACACACTCCGGCAGCCGCTCTTCTTTCAGCCATTGGACATACAGTTTTACCACACATTCGCTGCGGCTCTCGTAATCCCCCGTTCCCGGCCGTTTGCCGTTGCGCTCAAAAAGGTAATGGACCTGTCCGAACCCCAGAATATACTGCCAGGTCTCTTTCTCCGCCTCCGTGAGCTGCCCTCTGCGCCCCATTTCCTTTAAGGCCAAATAGTCCGAAAAGGCATTGTGGCGCACCTTGTTGGCCGGCTGCTTCAGCATCCGGCGGGTCATGGACTTCAGATCACAGTCCCAGCCCTGCCTGTTGAAGATCTCTGCCACCTGCTTCCTGGCCGGAAACGTCTGCTCTACCGAGACCTTGTACCATTCCTTGGGATATTTCATGCCCTCCCTGTACTCCTCCCCGGCAAAGTGGGGAATCAGTCCATAGGCGATGGCCAGCTCCTGGAGCAGAGCCATGGGGAGATTGTCCCATGGAAAGACCTCCTGCTCCATAAGATAGTCAGACAAGCCCCTGGCAAATTCCTCCGTGTACTGCTCTCCCAGAAAGGCTTCCGACAGGAAAAAACGCCTCCAGGCATCGGCCGCTTTGGCCTGTTTGGAATCTGTGAAAAGAGTGATCAAATCGCGCAGCGCGCCGGTTTCCATGCTGGCCTGTATGGCTTTCTGCTGCGCCCCGGCCAGACGTTCCAGGAGAGTGGCGGATTCCCGGCGGTTCCCGCTCTCTTCCCGACTTTCTCTGTCTTCCCTGGCCTCTATGTCTTCGCTGCTTTCCTCTGTCCTGTCATCCCCGCTTTGGGGCTCTTCTGTATCTCTCCTGTTTCCCCGGCCACGTTTCTCCTCCCGGCCTGTTTCGCTCCTTTCCTCTGTCCTGTCATCCCCGCTTTGAGGCTCTTCTGTATCTCTCCTGTTTCCTGGGCCACGTTTCTCTTCCCGGACTGTTTCGACTCTTTCTTCTCTCCTGTCATCCCCGCTTTGGGGCTCTTCTGTATCTCTCCTGTTTCCTGGGCCACGTTTCTCTTCCCGGACTGTCCCGAGCTTTCTAAGCTCTCCCCCGTCATCCCCATTGGCTGTCCGGGCAAGCGCCAACGCCTGCCTGTAGGCCTGGTTCAGCTCCACAAAATATTCCGGCTCTTCCTCCGGATGGTGCAGCCTGGACTGGGCCGCGTAGGCGCTCCGGATAGCTTTCCTGTCATCGGTGGGCTCTATCCCCAAAAGACTCCATACATCACTCCTCATCGTCATGCTCCTCTTCCTCGCAGAACCGGCCCGCGTCCCCGTCGGCCGGGTAGTCTTCCTCGCCGCCTGGGCCTGCGTCTCCGTCGACCCGGTTCTCTTCCTCGCCGCCTGGGCCCGCGTCTCCGTCAGCCCGATTCTCTTCCTCGCCGCCTTGGCCTGCGTCTCCGTCAGCCCGATTCTCTTCCTCGCCGCCTGGGCCTGCGTCTCCGTCAGCCCGATTCTCTTCCTCGCCGCCTGGGCCTGCGTCCCCGTCAGCCCGATTCTCTTCCTCGCCGCCTTGGCCTGCGTCCCCGTCGACCGGGTAGTCTTCCTCATCCTCCCAGTCATAAGAGGCCTTTCCGTCAAACAGCCGCTTCTCCCTGGTATCCTGGTTCTCCTCCAATATAGCCAGCCAGGATCCTGCGATCTCCTGGGCGCTTCTGACTGTTTTCTTCCGGCCGCTGCACAGTCCCCGGGTAATGTGTCCTATCATGGCCCCGATCTGCTCCCTCCGCTCCCCGGTGCTGTTCTCGAAATATTCCAGGAATCGGTCCAGCATCTCCCGGTTCTTCGGCTGTTCTATGGGCGGCAGCATGATCTTCTCCAGCTCCTTTGTGTAACGCTCCAGCTCTTCCGCGCTCAAAGTCTGGTTCGCCAGCAGTATCTGCCTGCGCTCCCCCATCTCATTTTCCACCGACACATGCAGGATGCCGTTGATATCATAGGTGAACCGCACATCCACCCATGCCTGTCCTGCCGGTTTCAGGGCCACCTCTATGGCCACCTCACCCAGATATACATTGTCATCCACATAATACTCTTCTCCCTGGTAAATCTTTACCAGGATCTCGCTCTGGTAATCGCTGGTGGTCACGAACCGATTCTTACAGGAAGCCGGAAGAGTGGAATTACGCTCAATCATGGGGCTTAAGACATTCTTGTCCTGGCCGCTCCTGTTCCGAACCCCGATTCCTAAGGTGAAAGGACACACATCTGTCAACAGCATGTCCCGAATTTCCTCCCCGCGCCTGCGGATCCCCGCGTAGATCCCCGCCCCCAGAGCCACCACCCGATCCGTTTCATCCAACACCACAGGTTCTTTCCCCAGAAGCTCCGACAGAAACCGCCTTACCACTCCCAGCCTGGACGAGCCGCCCACCATGACCAAGTCGTCAATCTGGGACACCCTGGAATCCGCGTCCTCCAGAAGATGCAGGAAAAGCTCTTTCATCTTACCGAAAAGGGGCATACAAAGCTCAAACAGAATATCCTCCGTCAGCTGCGCCCTGCACACCTTCCCCCCAACGATCAGCTCCATATCTGCCTGACCCGGGGCGGATATGGCACATTTGGCCTGCTCCGCAAGATGCCGGATCCGAGCCCTGTCCTCCGGAGCCAATTCCGCCTCCGCAAGACCGTTCTCCCTGCAAAAATAAGACTGAATGGCCCTGTCGATGTCGTCCCCTCCCAAATGGTTATCCCCGGCCACAGCCACGATCTCTATCACATTGTCGAAACATTCCACATAGGACAAATCCAACGTACCGCCCCCGAAATCGAAGACGATCAGCGTCCTGTCCTCCTGTCCCACAGCCATCCGATAGGCCAGCGCAGCAGCCGACGGCTCATTGATCAGGCGTTCCACCTTAAGTCCCGCCACCTGGGCCGCTTTCTTGGTATCGCTTCTCTGTCTGTCGTTAAAATACGCCGGAACCGTCACGATGGCCTCCTCGATCTCCTCCTGCAGCACCCTCTCCGCATTCCGCTTAAGCCGCTCCAGCACCATGGCCGACAGCTCCATGGGGGTATACATCCTGCCGCCCAGCCTGTACTCCTTTGCCGTACCCATAAAGCACTTGAAAGAAGCCACCGTATCTTCCGGATGAGTCAGCAGCCGCTCCTTTGCCGCCGCTCCCACCAGGAAACCTTCTCCCTCCACATACCCCACTGCGCTGGGGAACAGCACATCCTTGCCCTCATTGGGAATCAGCTCCAGCTTTCCGTCTTTCCAGCAGGCTGCCAGACTGTTTGTCGTTCCCAAATCGATTCCTATCACTGCCATATCTACACCTCCCATTTCAGATCCATTATACTACTTCCTTTCCCTGTTTTCCAGTAGGACGAACTTGACTTTCCATATTGTATATGGAAGTGACTGATAAAAAATACAGAGCCAGATACAACCTGAAACAGGAAGATCTGGCTAAAAATGTTTTATATTTCAAACAACGAGCACTCAGACACAATATTGTGAGACGGACCTACATAGGCTTCAAATTCCGATTCAGCCTGTCCACCATCCAGGCAATCCGCCGCTCTCGCCCAGCGTCTGTCTTCGCGTCAAAATAGGCCCGGGTGTAGGTCTTCTTTACGGACATGGGCATGGCCCGAAAATTCGTGAACGCAGGTTCATATTCCTCCAGCAGCTTGGAAAGGACCACGATCTGCTCCTCCGTTACCGCCATGGAGTTTTGGGAGTTCCACTGGCCGTTCTTTTGGGCCTCCTGTATTTTCTCCCGGCCGAAATCGGTCATAAGACCCTGTTCCTCCAGTTTTCCCGCCAGGGCCTTATTCTTCTCCGACCACTTGCTGTTCTCCCTGCGCAGGGAGAAGTACTTCTTATATTTCTTGTCGTCAATGCTTTGCATCTGTCCGTCGATCCACCCGAAGCAGAGCGCCTCCTCCAGCGCTTCTCCCGCTTTTATCGTCTTCGGCCCGCCGGCTTTGCCGAACAAAAGCCACACACCGGCGCTGGACCTGCAATTGCCGCCGAGCCATCTCCTGAATGCTTCTCTGTCTGCAAATTCCATTATCTCACTCATTTCATCCATCTCCTTTCACAGCTCCCAGGCTTTGGAATCATCTCCTCCGTAGGCATCTCCTATGCGGTATTCTTCTACTTTGCCATCAGGCATGAACTTGTGCCACCCCTCATTGGTATACGAATCTCCTAAGAACCAGTGGCGCACGAACAGCATTTCCACCGTTGCCGGGCATATCGGGAGGAGAACAGACTTTCCTCTGCTGTATTTGTAAATTTTTCTTGGCATTGCTCATGACAAGTACTCTAGGATTCAGAGCTGTCTTTCCAGTAGAGTTCTGCCTTTTCCC
>ERZ808051.1533-NODE-1533-length-14819-cov-3.929792_pt1 | contig 14819 bp, 12 predicted proteins | sample MGYA00380199_ERZ808051 | MGnify/ENA primary metagenome ERZ808051 (study PRJEB31490, sample SAMN06133391) | mouse gut metagenome | isolation source: J11 | host: mice | place: China: Chengdu | collected 2015-05 ...
ATGATGTAAGAAATGGAGGAGATTCATGCGGAAGCACAAAAAGGTAGCGGGTATTTCGGCAGCAATGGCAGCAGTGTTTTTTGTAGGTGTATGTTCTGATTTTCGCTTAGGTTCTGCGGGGGGCGGGAACATGAAAGACGGGACGATCCTCGATATCGCTGCGGCAGGAGCTATTACATATGCGAGCGAAACGGGGGTGCCTGTCGGCAAGTACAGGCTTGCAGCGTCGCTTGCGGCTGGGGGCGAACTGTTCCGGGGGATTTATTCCGGCAGCGGGGAATCCCTTTATACAAGTTTGTTTGCGATGCAGGACGGTTTGAGAAACAGTGAGGGAACAAGCGGCAATATGCCAGCAGATCCGGGAGAGGGCGAAAACGAAGCCGGACTGCCGGAAGATGGGGGCGTGGCACCCGCTAATGGTTTGGACGGTGACGGGACAATGGCGGGCGATCCTGATAGTGTGGATGGGAGCCTGCCAGATGGGGATATGGCACCGGATGGGAACCTTCCTTCTAATGATCCGTCTGATGCCCCGGATGGAACGGGGGAGCCTGGGGATAATACCGATGGGAATGGACAGACACAGGAACCTTTTGTCCCAGTTGATATTTCCGGCAGTGAGGGTGTGGGTTCCGATGATAATCTTTACCTTCCGGATGAGGGCGAGGGGATTGTTGACGAGGAACCAGCGCCGGAGTTTTACTCCCAGGGAGTTTCGCACAGTTCAGTTGCGGATATCCAGCAGCGTTTGATGGATCTGGGATTTATGGATTATTCGGAGCCGACGATGTACTATGGTTCCATCACGGCAAAAGCGGTGGAAATGTTCCAGCGCCAGCACGATTTGAAGCAGGACGGTATTATCGGACCTGAAACAAGGGAATTGCTGTTCTCTGACGATGCGAGGTATTATCTTGCAAAGGCGGGGATGGACGGCGATGATATCAAACGCATCCAGCGAAGACTCTATGAGATGGGCTATCTTGCGAAATCCGAGTATGTTACCGGGCACTTTGGTGATGTTACCGAGGCGGCGGTCAAGCAGATGCAGCAGAACAATGGTCTTGCTGCGGACGGCAAGGTGGGGCATGACACAATGGAAATGCTCTACAGCGAAACAGCCAGGGCAAATATAGTTTCCTACGGCGATAAGAGTGATGTGGTGCTTGCCTGCCAGGAGCGCCTGAAGGAATTGGGGTATCTCACGACAAAACCGGACGGGCAGTACGGCAATGATACGGTTGCGGCAGTCAAACAGTTCCAGTCAAGGAATGACCTTGTGGTGGACGGTTTCTTAGGACCTACAACAATGCAGGTATTGAACGGTTCCGACGCGGTTGCCAATGGTATGATGATTGGTGAGAGCGGTGATACGGTAAAACGTGTACAGGAGCTTCTTGCAAGATATGGTTATATGTCCTCCTCCAACTGTACCGGATATTTCGGTGAGGTGACGGAGGAAGCAGTCAAGGCATTCCAGAAAAAGAACGGTTTGACAGCGGACGGAAATGTCGGCATGAAGACGATGGCAAAACTGACAAGCGGTGATCCGGTTAAAGCGGGCGCGGGCACGCAGGGAAGCAGCAGTAGTTCTTCCTCCTCATCCTCGAGCAATAAGGGGAATTCTTCTTCCAGCTCGGGCAGTTCCTCCTCCGGAAGCGTCAGCACGGGTAGTGCGAGTGTGTCTGCGCTGCTTAAAGTGGCGAAATCAAAGCTTGGCAAACCATATGTTTACGGTGCGAAGGGACCGAATGCATTTGACTGTTCGGGCTATGTTTACTGGTGCCTGAACCAGGTAGGGATCAAGCAGAGCTATGTGACATCCTACGGATGGCGCACGATCGGAAAATATCAGAAAATAACGAGTTTTTCAAGTATCAAAGCGGGTGATATCGTTGTCGTTAGGGGGCATGTCGGCATTGCGGCAGGCAATGGTATGGTCTATGATGCTTCCTCGAGTAGCGGCAAGATTGTATATCGTTCGCTCGGCTCATGGTGGAGGAATAATTTCATCTGTGCATGGAGGATTTTCTAATTTTTAATTTGGTCTTTTGCCCGGAATTTTTGACCGTAAAGGATATAAGGGGCGGCGGGGCAGTTATAAGATGAAAAAATAGCAGGGGGTTGCCATATGGGCGGTGAAAGCCGCTTTGGTGGCAACTCTCTGCTGTTTTATTAAATATATATTGTTATTTATGTATGAGCGGAAGTGGGCATATTATCCTATCAGAGAAGTCCACCTCCCCTAAGTCGTAAGGATAAAAGTGGTGGGATCTCTTTGTGTCAGGTGGTGGATAAGCCCCATCTGACACAAAGGGTGGCATGGGGGTATGGGGAAGCAGCGGTGCAGATTGCGAATTTCTGTTGGCTCTATATATAAGAATCAGCGCATCAGAGAAAATGTTTTCGCCATTGTGCCAACCAAGCTCCACTGGCGCTTCATATAGCAGGAAAGTTCTGATGTGCTTTTTCTGTAGGAGGAAAGCGCTCCTGTAGGATTTGTAAAATTTTGTAAGATTGCATCCGCCGCGCAGGCGGCACTTTCCATTGCCGCGGAGATTCCCTCGCCCATCGGATTCAGAAAGCCGGCAGCCTCGCCCGCAAAAAGGACACGGCCAACCCCATGGCAGATCGGACAGCACGGCTTTATGTATGGAAGCAGCCAGCGGTCAACCCTTTCTTCACGGTCGATAATAAGTCCGTGTTTTTCTTTCATATAGTTCAGGAACTGCGCATAATAAAAAGCTTCCATGCTTTTATTTTTTACGGAAACCCCAAGTACAAGCAGGTCATCCTTAACATTGAACCACGCATCATACTCGGAAAGTTCGGGTTGGAGGTAGGCGTAAAAATAGTGGGGGTCAAGTTGGATACTCCCTGTGTTAAATGTCTGGTAGGTTGTGATATAATCGGGTTTCGCCCCGGTAAGCTGGCGCATAATTGTGCCGGTGACACCTTCGCAATCAATAACATAACGGGCAGATTCCTCCACGTTAATGCCATCCTTTTTTTGGAAAAGAATCCGGATTGGCGCATCCGTTTCGGATTTTTTATAATCTCCGGGCAATATGCAGGAAGTCTTTGGATCTAGGGAAATTTCCTGATCCGAAACAATTCCCTGCCTACAGGAAGCATCCTGGTTAGAGGAAATCTCCTCTATGTGAGAAACTTCCTGCATACCAGAAACTCCTTGCCCACGGGATGTTTCCTGTTTGTAAGAAATCTCCTGTGGATAAGAAATTTCTTGTGGGCAGGCAATTTCCTGTTTGCAGGAAATCTCCTGTTTACAGGAGAGTGCCGTAAGCCCATCGATAAGGTTTGCACCTGCTGCCGCTGCCTTTGTTGCAAGCCAGGAATCAAATGAACTGCGCCACACGTTAAGCCCTGGCTGTTCAAAAACGAAGGAACGCCCGGAATCGTCGGTAAAAACCATCCCGCGGTTTTGGGCGGGGCGGCAGGTTGTGGAAGAAGGGACGGGTTCGCCAAAATAGCGCTCCACCAGTGTAAGGCTTTTCTTTATTAGCTGTCCCGAACAGGACTTGTAGCGCGGCATTTTGTACTTTTCAGCCAGAAGAACCCGCAAGCCATTCTCCGCCAGTATTTTTGCAGCGGTTGCTCCGGCGGGACCCGCGCCGATTACGATCACATCGTACATGGGATACCTCCATAAAGTTTATTGCGGACAGTTTATCATATTCCGGATTCGGGTACAAAAAACAAAATAAAGAGAATAAGGGAGGATATGGGAGTATAAGTGAGTATATCTGATAAATACCAATAAAATCAATACATATGGAAACATATAGCAAGTTGCATTTTCAGCCACTTTTCACTAATATATAGGTTAATGATTAGCACTCGATATCACTGAGTGCTAATAACGACAAAAAATGAGCCGTCATGGGCGGCGGTTGAAGGAGGAATTCATTATGAAGTTAGTACCGTTAGGTGACAAGGTTGTGTTAAAGCAGCTCGTTGCAGAAGAAACGACAAAATCCGGTATCGTCCTGCCAGGTCAGGCAAAGGAAAAGCCGCAGCAGGCGGAAGTGATCGCAGTAGGACCGGGCGGAGTGGTTGACGGCAAGGAAGTTACAATGCAGGTGAAAGTCGGCGACAAAGTTATTTTCTCGAAATATTCCGGCACCGAGGTAAAGCTTGGCGAGGATGAGTATATTGTTGTAAAGCAGAACGATATTGTGGCGATTGTGGAGGACTAATACTGATACGGCAGAAAGCAGTAACAGTAAGGCTAGCAAAACAATAAATGGAGGGAATCAATCATGGCAAAGGAAATTAAGTATGGCGCAGAAGCCAGGACAGCCCTGGAGGCTGGTGTAAATAAGCTTGCGAACACCGTTAAGGTTACGCTTGGACCAAAGGGAAGGAATGTTGTGCTTGACAAGTCCTTCGGCGCGCCGCTTATCACAAACGACGGTGTTACGATTGCAAAGGAAATCGACCTTGAAGATGCGTTCGAGAACATGGGTGCCCAGCTTGTAAAGGAAGTGGCAACAAAGACCAACGATGTGGCAGGCGATGGCACGACGACCGCGACCGTACTGGCGCAGGCAATGATTAACGAAGGTATGAAGAACCTTGCAGCAGGCGCAAACCCGATTATTCTGAGAAAGGGTATGAAGAAGGCGACTGACTGTGCGGTTGAGGCGATTGCAGGCATGAGCTCCCCTGTAACGGGCAAGGAGCAGATTGCAAAGGCAGCGGCGATCTCCGCAGGCGATGAGGCGGTTGGCGAGCTGGTTGCGGACGCGATGGAAAAGGTTTCTAAGGACGGCGTTATCACCATCGAGGAATCAAAGACCATGAAGACCGAGCTTGACCTCGTGGAAGGTATGCAGTTTGACCGCGGTTATATTTCCGCTTATATGGCAACGGATATGGATAAAATGGAAGCAAATCTTGACAATCCGTATGTGCTTATCACGGACAAGAAAATCTCCAATATCCAGGAGATTCTTCCGGTGCTTGAGCAGATTGTACAGAGCGGTGCAAGACTTTTAATTATCGCGGAGGATGTTGAGGGCGAGGCACTCACAACCCTGATTGTAAATAAGCTGCGCGGCACCTTCAATGTGGTTGCGGTAAAGGCACCTGGATATGGCGACCGCAGAAAGGAAATGTTAAAGGATATCGCAATCTTAACCGGCGGTACAGTAATTTCAGAGGAGCTTGGTCTTGACCTTAAAGATACGACGATGGATCAGCTTGGCCGCGCAAAATCCGTTAAGGTCCAGAAGGAAAACACGATCATTGTTGACGGGTGCGGTGAGAAGAGTGAGATTGAGGCAAGGATTGCACAGATCCGCCACCAGATTGAGGAAACAACCTCCGACTTTGACAAGGAGAAGCTTCAGGAAAGACTTGCCAAGCTTGCGGGCGGCGTTGCGGTAATTCGTGTGGGCGCAGCGACAGAAACCGAGATGAAGGAGAGCAAGCTTCGCCTTGAGGATGCACTTGCAGCGACGAAGGCAGCGGTTGAGGAAGGTATTATTGCAGGCGGCGGTTCCGCATATATCCACGCGGCAAAGGAAGTAGCAAAAGTTGCGGCAGGGCTTGAAGGGGATGAGAAGACCGGCGCAAACATTATCTTGAAAGCGCTTGAAGCTCCGCTTTCCTGCATCGCAGCAAACGCAGGGCTTGAGGGTTCCGTAATCGTGAATAAAGTCCGCGAGATGGAGCCGGGTATCGGTTTTGATGCCCTGACCGAGGAGTATACCGATATGGTGAAGGCGGGCATCCTTGACCCTGCAAAGGTTACAAGGAGCGCACTCCAGAACGCGACCAGCGTAGCTTCAACATTCCTGACCACGGAGTCCGCAGTGGCGAGCATCAAGGAAGATGCACCGGCAATGCCAGCGGGCGGTGCAGGCGGAATGGGCATGATGTAAGGGGCAGGAAAATCAGCTCTTAAATATTCGCTATAAAAAAGACAGCATGGGTGTGCCCGTGCTGTCTTTTGTTAAATTCCTATAAAAACTCTTCCTTTTTTCCGCGAAATAGAGTATAATTAGTCTATTATATGGCGGCGGGCAGCAGAATGGCCTGTCCCATGGCACCTTGTCTGCGCTGTCGGCAGGGGATATGCGGCATTAATACGGCAGCGCAGAAATGGGGAAAATTTATGAACGAATCTTATGCGGAAGCGTCGGTAAAACAGAAGGCATCGCCGGTCAACCTGCTGATTAAAGTATTGCTGGTTGCGGCTGTTATTTTTGTACTTCTGTTCGGTATGGCGTATTTCGGACCGTTTGCCATCGTGGCGGTGGGCGTGCTGATTTTGGTATGTGTGCTCGTCTTCCCGTACCTTAGCGTGGAGGTTGAGTATGTTTTTTGCGACGGCCAGCTTGATTTCGATAAAATCTACAGCGGCAACAAGCGCAAGACCGCGATGCGCATTGATTTTGAGAACGTGGAACAGATGGCACCATCGGGCTCGCATGCCCTTGATTCCTACCAGAATAACCCGAATGTAAAGACGGTTGATTTTACGTCGAAGGAGCGGGATATAAAGCCGTATGTGATTATTGTCCGCCAGGGGGAGCAACTGACAAAGATTTTATTTGAGCCGAGCGAGAAGATGGTGGCGATGATAAAGCAGAAAGCGCCGAGGAAGGTTTCCGATTACTAAAGCGGTTGGGAACAAAAAACATAGTTGACATTGTCCGAAAAAGAGGTTATAATCTTACAAATTATCATCTGCAAAATCATAATTTCAAGAAAGTGAGGACAAGAGAATGGGACAGATTATTGGTGAAGGCATTACCTTTGATGACGTGCTGCTCGTTCCGGCATATTCGGAGGTGATTCCGAACGAAGTGGATTTATCTACCTGTCTGACAAAAAAGATCAAGCTGAATATTCCGCTGATGAGCGCGGGGATGGACACGGTAACGGAGCACCGCATGGCGATTGCGATGGCAAGGCAGGGCGGTATCGGCGTTATCCATAAGAATATGTCGATCGAGGCGCAGGCGGAGGAAGTGGACAAGGTAAAGCGTTCGGAAAATGGTGTTATCACAGACCCGTTCTCCCTGACCCCGGAACATACAATAAAAGACGCGGACGAGCTTATGGGAAAATACCGCATTTCCGGTGTCCCGATTACGGAGGGCAGGAAATTAGTCGGCATAATCACAAACCGCGATTTGAAATTTGAAACCGATTTCACAAAGAAAATCAAGGAATCCATGACGAGCGAGGGGCTGGTGACAGCGCGCGAGGGCATCACGCTTGAGGAGGCGAAAAAAATTCTCGCCTCGGCGCGCAAGGAAAAGCTTCCGATCGTGGATGGGGATGGCAATTTAAAAGGTCTTATCACGATCAAGGACATCGAGAAAGCGATCAAGTACCCGCTCGCCGCAAAGGATGAGCAGGGAAGGCTCCTGTGTGCGGCTGCGGTCGGCGTGACAGCCAATATTTTAGACCGTGTTGCGGCGCTTGTGAAATCCCATGTGGATGCAGTGGTGATCGATACGGCGCACGGGCATTCAGCCAACGTGCTGCGCGTGGTGAAGATGGTGCGCGAGGCATACCCTGAGCTTCAGATTATCGCCGGGAACGTTGCGACCGGCGAGGCGACAAGGGCGCTGATTGAGGCGGGGGTTGACTGCGTGAAGGTCGGTATAGGGCCGGGCTCGATCTGCACGACCCGAATTGTGGCGGGCATCGGCGTGCCGCAGATCACAGCGGTGATGGACGCTTATACGGTGGCGAAAGAGTACGGTATTCCGGTAATTGCGGACGGCGGTATCAAGTATTCCGGCGATATCGCGAAGGCGATTGCGGCGGGTGCAAATGTCTGCATGATGGGCAGTATTTTTGCAGGCTGCGAGGAAAGCCCGGGAACATTCGAACTTTTCCAGGGCAGGAAATATAAGGTGTACCGCGGTATGGGTTCAATTGCGGCGATGGAGAACGGTAGCAAAGACAGATATTTCCAGACGAACGCAAAAAAGCTTGTCCCGGAGGGTGTCGAGGGGCGTGTTGCCTACAAGGGCAATGTCGAGGACACGATTTTCCAGCTTATGGGCGGGCTTCGTGCCGGCATGGGTTACTGCGGCGCAAAGGATGTCGAAACCTTAAAAGAAACCGGAAAATTTGTTAAGATTACATCTGCGGCACTGCGCGAGAGCCATCCGCATGATATCCATATTACTAAGGAAGCGCCGAATTACAGCGTGGAGGATAACTAGGACATAAAGGCCCCGGTTCCTTATCATGAAAGGGGCCGGGGCTATTTTATGCGCAAGTCCCGTGCGGAGTATGACGGGGCGCGCTGCGGGCAGGAAAGTCTAGCCTGCCCGGTTTTTGCGGTTGCCCGCAGGGCATGTAGGATAGGACATTCGGCAGTAAAAGGCTGTGCAGATAGTAGATGGAGAGGGCGGTTATGGCGAAGGTATTGTCAAAGGAAGAATGGAAAAAAAGGAAAAAACTCTATGCTTATTTAAAACTTGTGGTTGCAGCCATGCTGGCACTCCTGATTGTGCTTATCCTGCTGATTGGCTTGATAAAGGTGGTGAAGAACCTGTTTTCGAAAGGAAGCCCTGAGGCACCAGTCGCGCCTACAATGAAGCAGGAGCTTGACATTACGGAACTTTTTCTGACCCCGAATGGTTATACAAGACCGCAGAACCCGCTGAAAGAGGTGAAGGGGATTGTGATCCACTATGTCGCGAATTCCGGCAGCAGTGCGGTGGAAAACCGGAATTATTACGAGGGATTAAAGAGCAACAGCACCTCAAAAACAGCGGAAAGCTGCCATTTTATTATTGATCTTGACGGCAGCATCGTGCAGTGTATCCCGCTTGACGAGATTGCCTGCGCTTCCGGTGCGCGCAACGAGGACACAATTGCGATCACTTTTTGCCATCCACAAATAGACGGGGAGCCGACGGCGCAGACCTATGATAGTCTTTTGAAACTGACAACCTATCTGTGCACGAAGTACGGGCTGACAAAGGAAGCGGTGATGCGCCATTCCGATCTTGGCGACCAATCCTGCCCGAAATATTTTGACGACCAGGAAGGAAAGTGGGCGGCATTTTTGGCAGAACTTGATACGGCGGTGGGCAAGGCGGAAAAGAAGCAGTAAGTTTTTTGATTGTTTAGGAGGTTCCGGCCGGAAATGGATTACAAATTTTATGGATGGGAGCATGCGGATGCCCCGGCAATTACGGATGAATTCAGCGGTATCAAAACGCCGATTGATCTCTATGATGCACTGTCCGACCTGTGGTGCGGGTATACCTGCGCGCCGAGAATGCGGGGAAATTGGACGAAGGAGAACAAAACACTCGGGCAGTGCTCAATCACCGCTTTCCTGTCGCAGGATATTTTTGGCGGCAAGGTCTATGGGATTTTGCGGGATGGCGGAAATTACCACTGCTATAATGTGGTTTCAGACTGTGTGTTTGACCTTACCAGCGAGCAGTTCGGGAATGAAGTGTTAAACTATACCGATAATCCCGAACAGTTCAGGGAAGTCCATTTTGCAAAGGAGGAAAAGCGGCAGCGCTACGAATATCTCAGGAATGAACTGAAAAAACGTTTTTCTGTCTAGCAGCACAGGGAACAGGTTTGGACAGATGGTTTTGCAGGTGGGAAAGGACTGCCGCCGCCAATAGCAAAAACAGGATGATCCCCATTCCGCAGCACAGGAAGTACCGCTCCGGCAGAATTGTGATTACAGGGTCGGTAGCAGCATCAAAAATCCAGTCGTTGTTATCAAAAAGGATATGGTGCATCCGGTAGAAAGCGCTGTGGAAATCAAAAAGGAAGAGGAGCAGGCAGGCAAAGGGGACAATAACACAGAGCCGTGCAGTAAAGTGGAGGGTACGGGAAAATTCGGCAGGAAGGTTAGCGGGGATTTGAAGTCTGCTTTTCAGGCACCTCTTGCCCCTTCCCCACACTTTGAGGGCAATAAGCAGAACCCCTGCAAAGAAACAGACCGGAACACCAAGGGACAGATAGGAAAACAATGTCTTTGTTTCGGCAAAATGTGACAGCGCGGAGGGCGAGGAAGGAAAATCGGGGAAGGAGAGGCTGCCCCGGTAGAACGGCGAACAGTATTCAATTAGGTGGTCATAGTTCCTTAGAACAACCTCCTTTGTCAGCCCGCTTTCGGATATGATTTTGAGCGGCTGTGCAAGCAGATGGTAAAACCCCCGGCAGTGGATTATCAAAGTGGTGCCAAGGCAGACCAGGGCGATAAAAAATAAAAATCCGGAAATAAAAGTAAAGAGCAATGGAAAACCCCTCCCGTGTTTTTTTAACAGTCTGCACGGAAAGGGGTTTTTTTATGCGTGTTTAAAGATGGAATCCCTGAAATGTTAAATGACTTGCGAAGGTTATGCCCGGATGTCGAACGAGTACCGTTTCATTGATGTGCCGCCTGTTTCAGGCGATAACATATCGCGCACGGGGTTGGCAGCCCGGTCGCGCTTTTCGATGCGCGCGTCCAGTGTGTAGCCCTTATTTTTCAGCATGGAAGCAAAATCCGATATATTCTCCGTGGTAAGCGAGGCGCTGATGGCATCCGGCAGATAAAATCTTGCTGTAACAATTGTTTCGGCAAGCGAGAGGTGGATATCCATTGGTCCCATGTGTTCCATATCCAGATGCAACAGTACACTTGGGGCTTTGTTTGCTTTTGCCGCAGTCCGGCGGTTCGTATACACATATAATTCCGCGTGCGCATTTTTTCCGGAAAGTTTGAGCGGAAGCTGCACATAGGGGAAAAGCTGGTTCAGGGCTTTCATAAAATCGATATTCTCGCGGATTCCTGCGGCTGTATCCTGGAAAGCGGGCGCGTCCACACTGCGGGACGGGAGCTTTTCGATAAAGGAAAGGTCTTTGTCCAAGCGCTTGTAAAAGTCTGCGACACCCTCCTCTTTTAACAGTGTTTCCGGCTTTAAGGAAAAGCGGTCTTTTAGCATATGCTTTAATATTTCCTGGTAGGATTCGGATGCCAGATAGGAGGATGAAGACGGGGAATCCCCCTCTTCGTCCTCCGCCTCAAGCAGCAGGGAGAGAAGTTTTTCCACTGTGATATCCCCATCTTCCAGTTCCTTCCTCGCACTTGCTGACAACTTGCCTTTTAACAGGTTGGAAAGTTCCAGGCGCTTTGCCTTTGGCAGGATGGCACCCAGTTCGGAACGGTTAAGGCAGAGGGCGGAAAACTGGTTTACCAGCGAAAATATTTCTGCGGTCTGCAAGGCGGTTGGAAGGAGTGATGCCGCTTCCGGCAAAATGGCAGAGAGCGGGGTGGGTGCTGGAGCCTGCATATTTGTCGCCTTCGCTGCATTGTTTCCGCCAAACAGGTTTCCGGCACTCTGTAAGAGGGAGCGGAAGAGGGAGGCGACAGTGGATGGCTGCGAAGCTTTTCCGGCCGTATTTTCGGGGGAGGCGGTATTGGCAGCCGCTGCATTTTTGGATTTGTCCAAAACATTCCCAGGGCTTGTGGCAGAATCCTCCTTATTAACGCCCGCTTCCCCTGCACTTTCAGATATTTCCACTGTGCTACCCGCCGTATTTTCCGCCGGGGTGTTTGGTACATCACCCTGCTGTGCCGCATTTTCGGTGGTATCAGGCACCACAGTATCGGGGATAGTTGCATCTGCATCTGGCACGGGTGGGGTTCCCTCCGCATTATTAACTGTGCCGTCCGGGTTTCCAATTCCTCCCATCTCCGTCTGCCCGCCGGAAGGATTCTGATTCTGCAACAGGTTTTCAGCCAGGGAAAGAATCTGCTGCACCACTTCCCTGAGCGTTGCGGAACCGTTTGCAACCGCCGCGCACAATTCGCGGGAAAGTCCTGCCTGCTCGAGAGTATCGGCAAGCGTAAGTGCCTCCTCCTGTGTAAGAAGAGCCAGGGAGGAGAGAGGCAGGTCTGCAGCAGGAAGATTTGGAAGGGAAGTAGTACCCTGTGGCAGGGCATCCTTTAACCCAAGAAAAGTGGACAGGAAAGTACCACCCGCAATATCTAAAGCGGAGGTATTGATATTGGCACCATGTGCGGCATCCCCGCCGGAAATATTATTGTTGTCAAATAACATATGGAGCAGTTCGCTGTTTAAAACCTCCGCCTCTGCCGCGTTCCCGCCGTTTAACAGGGAGGAGAGCGTGTCCGTAAATTCTCCTGCGGCGCGCTCTGCAAGCTGCATAATACGGTGTTCGTAATTCAGGTATGAGGTAAGCGCACGGGCGTTTACCTCGTTGACCGGCAAGCCCTGCTTGTGCAGGATGGCAAGCGTGTGGAACGAGATACCCCGCAGATTTGCAGACTGGCGCAGCATAAGCTGGATGGTGTTCTTATCGACGGAAAGCCCTTCGTCCAGGAGGGCGCGAACCATTGAAACATTGCGTTCCGAGCGCGGCAGACCTGCCGCGTCAAGCGCCTTGTCAATGGTAAGTTCCGTGGAAGCGGCGCGCGGGTCAGTCATAAGTTTTAGGGAGACGAGGGAGCCGCTTGCCTCCGTTACGCGGAATGTGGCCTGCTCCCCGATGGCAAGCTGCACGGCATCATCGATATTTCCGGTAAGGACATGGCTGTCCGGAAGCTGAATTTTAATCTCATGTCCGCGCAGGTCGATAACCTCCCCACGGACGAACTGCCCCTGTGAGAAATTGACACCCTGTGCGCGCCCCTGGACCTGCGTGGCGGCAGAAGAATTGCCGCCGCTTGAAACGGCTTTTCCCGTCTTTGAGAAGCGGCCAGAAAGCGGAGTATTGGTTGAATTAGTAATGCGTTGATCGTAACCGGGCATGGGGGAATCCTTTCTGTGGTAAATTATAAATAATATATAATTATTTATCGGAAGATTGTGGGGAAAATATAAGGGAATCCCAAATTCTTTTTTATCCTCTTCCAGCAAGAAGACTACCACCTCTTAGGTGGGAGATGAATTGTGACCCTTACCCACTTGACTTTTTGTTGGCATTTGGGATGGAGGAGTGGTATAATTAAAGTAATAAATATATTTTAGGGATTTTGTAAATGAAATTTTGGGAATGGAAAAATATGGGAACTAAACAAGCAGCTTTGTCCACTGTGTGGTAATATGGCGATTGTCCGCCGTAAAGATCTGCGATGGATATATGCCCGCCTGATAGTTAAGGAGAACGAGATGGAATTGAAAGTAGTGACAGAGTATGATAAAGAATTTGTTATGAGTATTGATAAGCATGTGGACGATGTGGCTTATGCCAGCCGGGTATATACAAAATCCGGTTATGTTATCTGGGCGGGAGATGAGCGGGCTGGAATAATATCACATTGTATTTTGTGGGATAATATTCCATTTATGAATTTACTATTTGTTAAGGAGGAGTACCGGCATAAAGGGTATGCAAAGCAGGCAATTATCAGTTGGGAAAATGAAATGAAAAAACGGGGTTATAAGATGACGCTGATTTCCACGCAGGTTGATGAGGGGGCACAGCATCTGTATAGGAAACTGGGATATGTGGATTGCGGTGGATTGGTATTTCATAATACGCCGTTTGACCAGCCCATGGAAATGTTTTTTAGGAAAGTTTTGTAGGTAAGTTTTGTAAGTAATTTTTGTAATTAAATTTTATACAAAACTTATTTGTTATGTTATGAAAATGGTTTATGGATTAGTTCGATTTCGTACATATTGAAGATAACTATTTTTTACACATTCGGTTAAAATATGGCTTGGCAGGGATAATTAATCTGCTTTACATGAAACGTTTTGTTAAGTGTATTTTTGAGTTATTGACGCAAAACTTTTCGGCACGGTAGTATTGTGTAAACACTCCATTCTGTTCTTTGGGAGGGGGCGGAGCCACCGCGAAACATACCGGCAGCCGCAGCAGTAGTGCAGACGGTTTTGCCGTAAAATGAAGCGGACGAAAGCGAGGGTTGATTACAGAGGGAAAATATGCTATACTTTCGAAGCAACAAACCAACCGACTAATCAAGATTTGTGCGGGCACATTAAGTTTCCGATTTATTAGGGATGCCATAAATGGATTTTTAAATGATATGGAGCAGAGATAGCGTATGTGGGTATCAAAGATAAGAGAAGAAGAGCTGACGAATGATGTGGTAGATCGTCTTTTATTTGAAGGCTTGAATGATAATGGTGCAAGTGTTGACTGTATTATCGTTTTGGGCAGTATAAAAGCCGCAAAATATAGAGTTCCTCTAGCAGCTAAGGTGTTTTTTTCGGGAAGGTCTGAAAAGATAATGTTGTGTGGAGGAAAAATAAGAAACTTTTCAAGTGGATTTATGGCGGAAGCAGATAATATGTATAAAAAAGCCTTAGAATTAGGCATTCCAGAAACAAGCCTGATTATTGAAAAAAGTTCTCAAAATACGATAGAAAACATATTGTGTTCACTTTTAGAATTACAACGTTCAATGTGGCTTAACAGAGTAAAAAGTGTATTATTGGTGACAACAACATATCATATGCGCCGAAGTCTGCACATAGCAAGATATCTTTTCCCATCTCATATAAGTGTATATCCTTGTCCGGCAGATGACATAACAACGAAAAGGGATAACTGGATGGATACACCCGAAGGAACCCATAGGGCAAAGGAGGAGGCATTGAACATTGTGAGATATGTGAATAACAAAGTAATTCCTGATTTTGAAATATAAATAATTGGAAATCTGCGGCAGTAGAAAAAAACTCTGCCGCCTTTTTTGTGTATTTTACTCTTATATGCTTTCGAGTATATTTGGAAGTGAATATATATAAGAACCCAACGTGCTTTAGCCGTTAGAGTGTCAGTATAATTTTGACTGATAACTTGACAGGGGGAGGTGC
>ERZ808051.1535-NODE-1535-length-14798-cov-11.546159_pt1 | contig 14798 bp, 18 predicted proteins | sample MGYA00380199_ERZ808051 | MGnify/ENA primary metagenome ERZ808051 (study PRJEB31490, sample SAMN06133391) | mouse gut metagenome | isolation source: J11 | host: mice | place: China: Chengdu | collected 2015-05 ...
ACAGGGCAAGGCGGAGGAAGGAGGCAATGCGGTGGCATTGTTGACTGACGACAACGCAGTACTGGTGCAAATAGCAGATGCTGTATTCACTGTTATTTGCGCAATGCTGTACTAGTCTGGAAACGCTGGGAATTTCCAAAGATTCTATTCAGGTAGTGGCTATAGAAAATGCAAGCGGCATTGGTGATACTTTTTATATAAAGGACGAAAACACTCTGATTATTCCGTGGGAGAATGTATTTTTTGAAGTGCAACGGGTCAGCTCCGACCGCTGATTCCGCTGTGTATAGGTTCCTCAAAAAAGACTGGTAAATGAAAGCCAGGCAAGCTTACGTGCGCCGCTTAAATCCACGATCTGCTGGGATAAAACAGTTCTGACGACTGTCAGAATAACCGCTGTCGGTATAGTCAGCGAAAAGGCTGTCATGAAAGCATTATATGCCCCCTCCTTGTCCTTCCGTCCCATTTTGATGGCAATGATAGTGGTGCCTCCCATAGGGAACATTGCAACAACGGCTACAGCGGATGTAACAGTCCCGGACTCGGGTATTACGATCTGCCATCAGGGGCGGAGCAAATTTGTCACAATAGAAATAAATTTTTTCAGAAGAGGGTTTTGGGAGCTCTTTTTAAAAAAGACACCATAGGACAGATCCTCGCTGTCTTTTAAGGGAACTGTGCAGATATCCGAATTCACAAAATTCATCTGCGGAAGGACAGAGCAGCCATAGCCGGCTCTTACAAGTGTGAGAAGTACCTGCAGGTTTTCGCATATATAGGTGGATTCCGGCAAAATATGCTGTGAAATCTGGTTCTGCATTTCCGCGGCACTGGAAGGGATCGCATAGGAATTGCAGACAACGATATTCTCAAGGTATAATTCCTCTTTTGCAAGTTCGGTCCTGACATCATAAGGATGTGTGGCGGGAACGATACAGCATAGCGGTATCTGGAATAATTCTTTGTAAACCGTGTCATTTTTTATCGGTATATCATCCTGAAACCCAAACAGCAGGTCCAGTTCATCCTGATAAAAAAGATTTAAAATAGACCTGTGGGGGATCACCTTTAAAAACGGATACAGTTCAGGCATCTGTGTCCGGCATGATTTCAGTACTTTACAGAGCAGGTCCAGGCTTGCATACGGACTGTGACGCATTGGAAAAGGAACTGGCTGCATTCTTTCCCATCAGTTTGAAGAAAGCGATGTGACTTATGGATGGAAAACAGTGTGCCGGTTCTGTCCTGGGGCTGGCAAATCAGATAAAAAGGGTATTTGATACGACGACAGGTCGCTGCGGTACGCAGGTGAGGATTCTGAACTTTGTCCTGGTGTCGTATCCTGACAGGGAAATATATCAGAAAGATATAGAGGAAGAACTGAACATGAGGAGTGCATCTGTTTCCACACTTTTGAAGAAAATGGAGGCACAGGACTTTATCCGCAGGGAAAGGGTTTCCTATGATGACCGTTTGAAAAAGATACTGCCAACCAGTCATACAGTGGAAATGAAGGAGCAGGTTGAGCGGCATGTTGCCTTGCTGGAAAAACGGCTTACAGCAGGCATTGGGGAAGAAGAACTGAGGGTTTTTTCCGATGTGCTGGAGAGAATGCAGGAAAATATGGAACTGACGGAAAAAGGAGACAGATACGGATAGGATAGGGTTTCTGGTAAATTTGAAAATGAATTTTCAAAAATTGATTGGTATGTGTGCCGAAGCACGCGCGGGGGTGTAAAAAATGAGTACGACAGTAACAAAAACGAATCCACTTGGTACAGAACGGATTGGAAAGCTGATTCTTACGTTTGCCGTACCAAGTATCATTTCCATGGTCGTCAATGCGCTTTACAACATCGTTGACCAGATTTTTATCGGGCAGGGAGTAGGGTACCTTGGCAACGGCGCTACTAATGTCGTCATGCCGATGACGGTGATTGCGATTGCATTAAGCCTGCTGATCGGTGACGGCGCGGCGGCATACCTGAGCCTGAAACTGGGTGAGGGGGATGAAAAGTCCGCGGCAAGGGGCGTCGGGTGTTCCATATCGGTCATGGTGATCGTGGGCATTATCCTCTGTGTCCTGTTCCAGTTATTTCTGGAACCGTTGTGCAGGCTGTTTGGGGCGACAGAAGACATCCTGCCTTATGCAATGGAGTATGGGCGGATCATTTCCTATGGAATCCTGTTTTCCTCCATTGACTCCGGCATGGCAGGCATGATCCGTGCGGATGGCAGCCCGAAATACAGCATGGCAGGGCTGCTGGTGGGATGTATCACCAACATCATCCTTGACCCGATCTTTATTTTTGTTTTCCACTGGGGCGTAAAAGGAGCAGCATGGGCGACGATCGCGGGACAGATCCTGAATGCTTTTCTGTATCTTGCCTACATCTGGAAATTTAAGAGCACCCGGCTGGATAAGGAATGTTTCCGTATCTCCGGCAAAGTTATGGCAAAGGTCAGCAGCCTTGGCATATCCAGTTTCATCACACAGATTGCCATTGTGCTGGTGATGGCAGTTACAAACAACATACTGGTATCCTATGGTGCGGAGTCCAAATATGGTGCAGAAATCCCGCTGACGACGATCGGCATTACCATGAAGGTAAACCAGGTTGTCTCGGCAGTCCTGCTTGGACTGGCAACAGGGGCGCAGCCCATCTTTGGTTACAATTACGGAAGCGGGCAGAAGGACAGGGCAAAGCAGGCATACCGCATCATACTGACCGCATCAACAATCATGTTGATTCTGGCGTTTTTTGTGTTCCAGTTTGCGCCCATGAGCATTGTCCGGCTCTTTGGCTCGGAGTCAGAGCTGTACAATGAGTTTGCGGTGAAATGCTTCCGTATCTTCCTTCTGGCGTGTCCGATCAACGGGCTGCAGATGGCAACAGGTGTCTTCTTCCAGTCCATTGGCAGACCTACACAGGCAACGATCCTTTCGTTGTCCAGACAGGTCGTGTATCTGCTCCCGGCGACAATCCTGCTGCCGATGGCATTGGGGGTAGAAGGTGCGTTGTGGGCAGGTCCGCTGGCAGATGTGCTGGCATTTATAACAACTCTGGTCATGTTGAAATTATATTGGAAAAAAATTTAGGAGGAAGTTAATCTATGCAGGGAAGAGTCATTACAATCAGCAGGCAATGTGGAAGCGGTGGACGCAGTATCGGGAGCGAATTGGCAAAAAGACTGGATGTTCCGTTTTATGATAAAGAGATCATAGAAATGACGGCTGAGGAAAGCGGTTTTCACCCGCATTTTGTGGAGGAAAAGGGGGAGCATATGGAAAGCGGTATGCTCTCCAACCTGGCAAGGCATCTCTCCTATGCGGGACGGGGAGGTTATGAGGAGTACCAGCCATTACAGGACCAGCTTTATTTTGCGCAGGCAAAGATTATAAAAGAGCTGGCAGAAAAAGGACCATGTGTGATTGTGGGAAGATGCGCGGACTATATTCTGCGTGACAGAAAGGATGTTTTGAATGTCTTTATCCATGCGGATATGAAATTTAAAAAGAAACACTGTGTGGAGAGAGGGCAGTTTACAGAGGGAAATACAGAAGATTTGATTACCCGGAGGGACAAACTGCGTGCGGACCATTACCGGTACTATACAGACCGGAAATGGGGGAATTCATTCAATTACCACTTATGTCTGGACAGCAGCGTGTTTGGTATTGAAAAATGTGTTTCCATGATTCAGGATGCTTTGATAAGTATGCATCAGGATTCGTAAGGCAGGAAATGTGTTTTAGGAATGATTGAAAACAGGAGGCATTTATGTTTAAGACACTTTTGAAACAGGTTGGGGATTATAAAAGGGATACCATCCTTACGCCGGTACTGGTCATTCTGGAAGTTATCATGGAGGTCATAATCCCGATGATGATGGCGGCGGTCATAGATTACGGGCTGAAAGGGCAGGATCTGAAAACGGTGTGTCTGATTGGTATGGCAATGATCGTGATGGCAGGACTGGCATTACTTTTCGGTGTGGAATCCGGGAAGACGGCATCCAGCGCCAGCTCCGGTTTTGCCATGAATCTGAGGCAGGCAATGTATGAGCGGATTCAGACTTTTTCCTTCTCCAACATAGATAAGTTTTCCACGGCAGGGCTTGTGACCAGGATGACCACGGACGTGATGAACGTGCAGCAGGCGTTCCAGATGTCCATCCGCATCTGTGTGAGGGCGCCGATCATGCTGGTCAGTGCGATGGTGATGACATTTCTGATCCATCCCCGCTTTGCCCTGATTTTTCTGGCAGTCATTCTTTGTCTGGCTGTGGTGCTTGCCCTGATTTCATCAAAGGCCAACCCGACTTTAAGGAAGGTGTTCCATGAATATGATGAGCTGAATGCGAAGGTGCAGGAGAATGTGAACGGGATGCGGGTAGTGAAATCCTTTGTGCGGGAGGATTATGAGACCCGGCGGTTTCAAACGGAAAGCGAAAAGATCCGCAGCCTGTTCGTCAGCGCGGAAAAGCTTCTTGCCCTTAATTCACCGGTCATGCAGTTTTCTATGTACTCCTGTATTCTGCTGATTTCATGGATGGGCGCCAAAATGATCATTGCGGGGAGCCTGACGGAAGGGCAGCTTATGAGCATGTTTACATACGTCATCAATATCCTGATCAGTCTGATGATGGTGTCCATGACCTTTGTGATGCTCATTATGTCAAGGGCATCGGGGGAGAGGATTTCGGAGGTCCTGACAGAAGAGCCGGATTTATATAATGTTCCCCATGCGATAAAAGAGGTTGCTGACGGTTCCATTGATTTTGAACAGGTAGGTTTTGCATATCCGTCCAACCCCGGAAAAGAAGTGATCAGCGATCTGGATATCCATATTAAGCCAGGGGAGACCATAGGTGTCCTCGGCGGAACCGGAAGCGCAAAGTCCTCCTTTGCCGCACTGATACCGAGGCTTTATGAAGCCACATAAATGCGTGCCGTCTTGCACAGGCGGACGAATTTATCCGGGATTTTCCGGCAGGATATGACACCCATATTGAACGGGGCGGGGCAAACGTATCTGGCGGGCAGAAGCAGAGGCTCTGTATTGCAAGGGCGCTTTTGAAGAAGCCGAAGATATTGGTCCTGGACGATTCCACCAGCGCTGTGGACACCAAAACGGATGCGCTGATCCGCAAGGCATTCCAGGAGCAGATACCCGACACCACAAAGATTATCATAGCCCAGCGGATTTCCTCCATCCAGGACGCCGACAGGATTCTGGTATTTGACAATGGCAGGATGGAAGCTGTGGGAACCCACGGGGAACTGCTCGAAAGCAGCCCGATCTACAGGGAAATTTATGAGTCACAGACAAAGGAGGGCGGCAGTGATGAGGGCAGGGAATAAGAAAAATATGGGCGCAGTCTTAAAGCGCCTGATGGCGTATATCCTGAAAAAATATAAATGGCAGTGCCTGCTTGTGGCGTTGTGTATTCTGGTCAGTACCGCTGCGAATATCGGCGGCACCCTGTTTATGAGGAACCTGATTGATGATTACATCCTGCCTTTTGTGAACCGGGCACAGCCTGACCTGACGCCGCTTTTACGGGCGCTGCTGATGATGGCGGCAGTTTATTATGTCGGCGTGTTCTGCACATGGGCTTATAACTTTATGATGATCTATGTGTCACAGGGGATGCTAAAGACCGTGAGGGATGATTTGTTCTGCCATATGGAACGGCTTCCGGTTCGTTATTTTGATACAAAATCCCACGGGGACATTATGAGTATCTATACCAATGATACAGATACTTTGCGTCAGGTGATCAGCCAGAGTATGCCGCAGATGCTGTCCGCAGTGATCACGATTGCAGGGGTGTTTGCTTCCATGCTGGTCTTAAGCCTTCCACTGACAATCATCACGGTGGTAATGATTCTCTGCATGGTGTTTGCGACGAAAACCATATCCGCAAAGAGCGGGCATTATTTTGTAAAGCAGCAGACAGATGTTGGAAATCTGAACGGATATATAGAGGAAATGATGGAAGGTCAGAAGGTGGTGAAGGTGTTCTGCCATGAGACTGCCTGCATAAAGGATTTTAAGGATCTGAACGGAAAACTGCGTGACAGCGCAAATAATGCCAATCGGTATGCCAGTATCCTGATGCCGGTGCTCGGTAATCTTGGGTATGTCAGCTATGCGGTGATTGCCATGGTGGGGGCGTGCCTGTCCATCTTTGGCGGACAGATGACCCTTGGGACGCTGGCATCCTTCCTGCAGTTTTCCCGTTCTTTCAACCAGCCGATCTCGCAGCTTTCACAGCAGTTAAATTCCATCATCATGGCGATTGCGGGGGCGGAGAGGATATTCGGGCTGCTGGATGAGGAGCCGGAACAGGACGGCGGATATGTAAAACTTGTGAATGCGAAATACGATGCACAGGGGAATCTGTCAGAGGTGCCGGAGAGGACAGGAATCTGGGCATGGAAACATTACCATAAGGCGGACAATACCACCACCTACCAGCTCATGGAGGGGGATGTGGTATTTGACCATGTGAATTTTTGCTATACGGCGGAAAAGGAAGTTCTGCACGATATTGAGATATATGCAAGGCCGGGGCAGAAGGTTGCTTTTGTGGGAGCCACCGGCGCCGGGAAAACAACGGTCACCAACCTGATCAACCGTTTTTATGATGTGCAGGACGGCAAGATCCGTTACGACGGGATCAATATCAATAAGATTAAAAAAGACGACCTGCGGCATTCCCTTGGGCTGGTACTGCAGGATACACACCTTTTTACAGGCACTGTCATGGATAATATCCGTTATGGAAAGCTGGGCGCCACGGAGGAAGAAGTAATCCGGGCGGCAAAGCTGGCAAATGCCCATGATTTCATTATGAAACTTCCCGACGGGTACCAGACGCAGTTAAAGGGCAGCGGGAACACTCTTTCCCAGGGGCAGAGACAGCTTCTGGCAATCGCAAGGGTGGCGGTGGCAGACCCGCCGGTGCTGATTCTGGATGAGGCCACGTCAAGCATTGACACCCGCACGGAAAAGATTGTGCAGGACGGTATGGACCGGCTGATGAAAGGCAGGACGGTATTTGTGATCGCCCACAGGCTTTCCACCATCAGGAACTCAGATGTGATCATGGTGCTGGATCACGGACGGATTGTGGAACGGGGAAACCATGAGAGCCTGCTGGCAAAGAAGGGGATGTATTACCAGCTTTATACCGGGAAACTGGAACAGGATTGATGAAAATGGAAATGAACAGTGTGCCAGGACTCATATGTTTCCATGCTCAAGATCGCCATATTTCCGTAAAATTTGGCTGTGTATCGCAGTGCGGAAACGATTGTGAGGTTTCTGTGACATTTTCATGTTATCCTATAAGGGAAAGGAAGTGATGTCATGAGGCTTTTAGTCGTTGAGGATGATCGTCTTTTGAACAATACGCTCTGCTATAATCTTTCGGTGGCGGGCTACACAGTGGACGCGGCCATGACAAAATCAGCAGCTGTCAATTTCTGTGAGGCGCAGGATTATGATCTGATTGTGCTGGATGTCAATTTGCCGGATGGAAACGGATTTGACTTCTGTATGGAAATCAAAGAGCGCCGTCCAGATACCGCCGTGATTTTTCTGACCGCAAACGATATGGAAAGCGATATGCTGAGAGGGTTTGAATTGGGAGCAGACGATTATGTGACAAAGCCGTTCCACATCAGCGTATTCCGAAAAAAGGTTTCCGCTTTGCTGAGCCGCATCCGGAAGCAGACAGGCGGAGATTGCTACACAGACGGCACGCTGTCCATCAATTTTTCGGAATTGACTGCCACTCTCGCAGGAGAGCCTGTTATCTTCACGCCGATGGAATACCGCTTGCTAAAAGTGCTGGCGAGAAATCCGCAAGTCGTTCTGACCCGGCAGAGGCTTCTTGAAAAGTTGTGGGACGCAGATGATAATTTTGTGGATGAACACGCATTGACCGCAGCGATCAGCCGTATCCGGGGAAAAATCGAAGCAGACGGCATGCAATATATCAAAACGGTCTATGGTATGGGCTATATGTGGATTGGGGGGATAAAGAAGTGAGTAACAGCAGACTTTCTATCAACTGCGCCTGTGCGGTGGGGGCGGCCTTTTTAGGTCTGCTCTCCACGATGACCGTTACCGCGGCTTTTCTCTATACCAGAAATCCGGCAATCGTGTGGCTGGGGGTGCTGTTTATCCTGCTGGTGTTTACCTGTGCAGCACTTTTCGTCGCCTTTCTGCGCCGGAAGCTGGTATTGTTTTCGGACAGGATGTGCGAAACAATAGATCATATGCTGGACGGAGTGTCGGCTCCACCGCAAGTCTATGAGGAAGAAAATTTGTTTTGCAAGATCGATCACCGACTGATCCGCCTATATGAAGTTATGCGGGAAAACAGGGAGAGTATAGCAAACGAGAGGGCTGATTTGCAGGAATTGATCTCTGATATTTCCCATCAGGTAAAAACGCCGATTGCAAATCTGCAGATGATAAACGCTACTTTGCTGGAACAGCCTTTGACAGAAGAAAAGCGTCAGGAATTTTTGCAGGCGTCCAGCAGCCAGCTTGAAAAACTGGACTTTCTTATGCAGGCAATGATAAAGACCTCCCGGCTGGAAACCGGCGTGATCTATCTGGACAGAAAGATGCAGCCAATTTACGATACCCTGGCGGCTGCGCTGGGCGGCATTCTGCTGAACGCAGAAAAGAAAGCGATTCATGTCAGTGTAGATTGCCCCTCTGATATGCTGCTGACCCATGACAGGAGATGGACAAGCGAAGCCCTGTTTAATATTTTGGATAATGCTGTGAAGTATACGCCACCGGATGGCACTATCCAGGTGGCCGTTCAAAGCTGGGAGCTGTATGTGAAAATTGACATTACAGACAGCGGCAAAGGTATAGCGGAGAGCCGACAGGGGATGATCTTCAAACGCTTTTACCGGGAGGAAGAAGTACACGATGTTGAGGGCATCGGCATAGGGCTGTACCTCGCCCGTGAGATCGTCACCATGCAGGATGGCTACATCAGGGTGACTTCGGCAGCGGGCAGCGGTTCTACATTTTCCGTGTTTCTGCCGCGCAATTAAATATTTGAAAAGTCACGAAACTGTGACATTTCAAGGGTGAAAAACCAGCGGTCTGTGACATTTCTGTGGGAAGTGGCTGTTATGATAGCGGCATCACAGATTTGTCGCCATTGTCGGAACTTCCGGCAGCGGCAAGTCTACCCTGTTGAACATGATGGGCGGCCTGGATGTGCCGACCTCCGGCAGCGTCAAGGTAAAGGATAGGGAACTGGCAAAACTGGACGACGATGCGGTGGATAAAAAATTTATGGACGAAGTAGTACGCATGCTGACCCTCGGGGACAAACTGAACAATATGCCGAACAATCTGTCCGGCGGGCAGCAGCAGCGCGTCGCCATAGCCCGCGCCCTCGTTTCCAAACCTGCCATCGTCCTGGCTGACGAACCGACCGGCAATCTGGACAGCCGGACAAGCAGCGACGTGTTGGGGCTTTTGAAAGTTACCAGCGATACATTCCATCAAACCGTGGTGATGATCACGCACAACAACGAGATCGCCCAGCTTGCCGACCGCATTGTCCGCATTGAGGACGGTAAAATCGTGCAGTAAAGGAGGGGCAGGAACATGAATGATATTCTCTTTGGGAACAACAATACAAAAGTAATTAGAAACCTTTCAAAAAGGTATTTCAAGAAAAACAGGGTGCGAAATGTTACCGCGATCCTGGCTATCACAATGACAGCGTTTTTATTTACTTCAATTATCTCTCTCGCATTTAACATGGTTTCTTCCCTGCAGCTCTCCATGTATATGCAAAAGGGAAGCAAGGCAGATGGTACGCTGAGTTATATGACAGAAGAACAGTATCAGCAGCTTGCCAAGAGCGATCTCATTCAGGAAGCAGGGCACAGGCGTTTCCTTGCGTATGCCGGCAACGCTGTTGGCCATGCTGTTGAGATCAACTATGCTGACAGCGTACAGCAGGAATTGACATTCTGTGCGCCGAGCCATGGTGTCGCGCCCCAAAAGGCGAATGAGATTACCACCACCGACCGTGCGCTCAAGGCTTTGGGCGTTGAAGTCAAAATCGGCGCTTCGGTTCCGGTAGAATTTGAAGTGCGTGGGCAGACGTATCACTATGACATGGTGCTTTCCGGCTGGTGGGAAGCCGCTACGATGGTGTCAGCCGAATGATTGTATCAGAGCAGTTCGTAGAGGAAAACCCCGAAATATTCCAAAACACCTATGCAGCGGACGGGGAAATGGCAGGGCTTACGTTCTCTGATGTGGTGTTGAAAAACAAGGGAAATGTAAAAGACCAGTTAGAAGATTTTGTGCGCAGCATAGGTGCCAACCCGGACAACATCGGGACCGATAATTTTATCCTTTGCAGCGCAAATCAAATGACTCAGGGAATGACATCAGGGGAAACCGTTTTATTTGCTGTGATAGCTGCGCTTTTATTTGTGGTATGCGGCTATCTGCTGATCTACAATGTTTTTGATATTTCTGTCATGCAGGATGTGCGGCAATATGGTTTGCTGCGGACGATCGGAACATCTTCCCGGCAGATTAAAAAACTGGTAATCCGGCAGGCATTCTGGCTGACCCTCATTGGTTTACCGGTCGGGTTAATCGCCGGCTTTTTTGCCGGATGGCTGGCACTGCCGGTTGTGATGAACTTTTTCCGCTTTGAACACAAGTCGGCAATGTCGGCTATGCAGATCTCAACTTCCCCTTTGATCTTTGTCATTGCGTCCTTGTTTACAATTTTTACTGTATATATCAGCACGCGGAAGCCTGCAAAAAAAGCAGCAAATGTATCGCCGTTAGAAGCTGTCCGGTACACAGAACAAGATGATCATAGAAGGAAATTTTCTAAGCGAATCCATGGAGCCAAACTGCCCCTCATGGCGTTGTCCAACTTCGGACGGAACAAACGGCGCTCGGCATTTATTATCATTTCCTTGCTGTTATGCATGGTTTTTGTCAATTCGGCTGTCATTATCACGCAAAGCATCGATGAGGAAAAATTTATCAGCCGCAGCACAAAAACAGACTATACGGTTTATAACGCTATTGTTGCCAATGTTTATGAAGGGTTCAAATACCATTCAGACGAACTTCCCACATCGGTTGTTGATTTTATCAACCAGCAACCGGGGATCGAAAGCGGGAGAAGCCTTTACCGAAACACGCTGGATGACACAAATGTGTTGGTTGATTATGGTATTGGGCGTTTATCCTGCTCAGGTACCTGGGAGGAAGAAGACGGTCGTATCAGTAGATCGTATAGTGGCTTTTCCATGTTGACTGCGCCCGAGGCGGAAAATCTTTTTTATGGAAATATCTATGGGGCATCTGAACAGTTTTTCACTGATCTGACAATCTTTGATGGCGAAAAAGATGCAGAAGTTCTAAACCAGAAGTTGCAGACCGGGGAATATGTGATACTTGGATGTTTTGTGGACAATCTGACCGGAGAGCCTAAAGAAACACTCCTTACAGAGCAGCTGCAAGTAGGAGACCGCATTTCTTTCTATAAAGAGGGCGAACTGTTTCAGACTTGTACGATCCTCGCAAGGGCAAAGGTGGTAGGCATGGAAAGAGAAACGAATTCGTCGACGACCGCACAGAATAACATCGGAAGAGATGCCCCGCTCATCTACATGACCGACAGTATGTTCATGCAGATCTATGACAATCCAACCAGATTCAGTTATGGGTTCAATGTGTCCGAGGGGCAGGAAGCACAGATAGATGCTTTTTTGAGTGATCTCACACAGAGCAATCCCGCTGTTGCCTATACTTCCACCGAACTGCTGAAACAACAGACGACATCCATGCGGATCATTGTTTTGCTGGTGGGCGGCATGATCGCAGCGATCATGGCTTTTGCCGGGCTGATCAACTTTACCAATATGATGATCACCAGTATTATGGCCCGCCGCAACGAATTTGCTACGATGCAGAGCATTGGCATGACAAACAGGCAGCTTCGCCGTCTAATGGTCTATGAGGGGTTATATTATGCCGCGGGAGCAGATATAGCTGGCTGTATGACCGCGGCTATATTTGCGCTGACAGTCCTGAAAAATGCCTTGAATGCGCCATCTATGTGGTTCTTTACGATGCACTTTACGCTGGCTCCTGCTCTGATCGTGGCATTGGTCTATGTATTTCTGGCGACGGTCATTCCTGCCATTGCGCTGCATTTCTTTAACAATGGAACAGTGGTCGAGCGGTTGAGAATGGTGGAATAAGTCTTATAGTTTGAAAAACCGGGGGATTTTCCCTGGTTTTTTAAGTTTGATGCGACCCATGCAGCTTACAATTCTAATTTCTGTCTTGTGGAGTGTTAGTACTCATGGCGGTTGCCGTGTCCTATATTTATGATGGAAAGTAGCGGTTGAAAGTGATATGATCAAAACATGAAAGATATGGACGAATGAACATTGATAGAGGAGTGTAAGTATGATCAAGGCAGTTATTTTTGATATGTATGAAACTTTAGTAACTCATTATGACAGTCCGCTATATTTTGGAGTGCAGATAGCATTTTATGAAAGCATAGAAGACGAACTGCTTAAATTTGCTGTGATAATATCAAAAACACAGAATAAATATGTGTTTTGCAAACATAAGGATAGAGATACATGGGAAGTACCCGGAGGTCATCGGGAGAGTCAGGAAAATATAATAGATACAGCAAAACGGGAATTGTATGAGGAAACAGGTGCTTTGGAATTTGATATAGAACCTATCTGCGTATATTCCGTTACAGCGCCTGATAATTTGAACCAAGGAGATGAATCTTTTGGAATGTTGTTCTTTGCCGATATCAAATGTTTTGAAACAGAGTTACATAGTGAAATTGAAAAAATCACTATAATGGACGGATTGCCTGAAAGATGGACATATCCTGATATCCAACCGCATTTGATGAGCGAAGCAAAGAGGCGGGGCTATTTATAAAATGAAAGGAATTTTCTTATGGGGAAACTTAATGTTGATGGAACGGAAATACAAGTCTTACAGATTGAGGAAGATGATCATATCTCTTTAACCGATATGGTAAGAAAAATTGACAACGGATCTGCCCTGATAGAAAAATAGTTACGCAATAAGAATACAATAGAATTTCTTGGCATATGGGAAGAAATGTATAATGCAGATTTCAATGCTGCCGCCTATGAAGAAATCATGCTGGATGCAGGATTAAACCGTTTTATTATGTCGGTTAAGCAATGGGTATCACGCACAAATTCAAAGGGGATTGTGGCAAAAGCGGGACGGTATGGCGGTACATACGCATATAAAGATATTGCGTTTGAGTTTGCAAGCTGGGTGTCTCCGCAATTCAAATTATACCTTATCAAGGAATTTGAGCGGTTAAAGAAAGAAGAACAGGCTTTACTTGGATGGAGCGCAAAGAGAGAATTGGCAAAAATAAATTACCAGATACATACAGATGCAATCAAAGTCAATCTCATTCCGCCGGAGCTCACACCACAGCAGACTTCAATCATATATGCATCAGAGGCTGATGTGCTGAATATGGCATTATTTGGCATGACAGCGAAGCAATGGCGGGATAAGAATCCTGATAAAAAGGGCAATATCAGGGATTATGCGAGCATAAATGAATTGATATGCCTGTCAAATATGGAAAACATTAATGCGGTGTTGATCGAAGATGGGTTGAACCAGAAAGAACGCTTAATAAAGCTTAACAAGATTGCCATACATCAGATGTCTATTTTGGAAGAACAGACTACAAAGATTTTGAAGTGATTTAATTCCCCCGAATTCGGGGGAATTAAAATTACCACAGTTCAAGGCTGTCTTCCGCATCCACCCACATTTGCATATTTCCCTCAAGATACAGTCTTGCATATTCAAGTGGCTCATCTATTGCCAAAGCATTTAAGGCACATTCAGAGCAGGGAGTAGTTTTCAATCCTTCTTCTGCTTTATTGCAGTCTATCCGTAAGAAATAACCTGCGTGGGTGTATACGTCAATGCTGTTATGGTGGATATTGTATGTTGCGCAAATCATATTCATTTTATCTGTCCTCTTTTCATTGATTTTTTGAAAGCATTTCAATCAGTTTACCAATTCCCGTATATTATGTGTTATAATGTTTTATGTGATTTTGTTTCCCTCATTTTTTCCCTTATCAGGGTTCGTAATGCCTTTTGGGAAGATATAACATGAGGGAAACTATAAGGGAAAGCTCACCTGCGACAAACTTAGTGTTTTCAAGGGTTAGCGGAGAATTTATTAATAAAATATAACAGCTAATGTTTCCCTTAAAAATCATCAAATCACAATCGGAATTTGGGAGATAATAGAATGATATTGTTAATTGTTGATACTCAAAATTTAATTATGACTAATGATTTATACGAATTTGAGATTTTTGTATATCGTATTAAAACACTAATCAAAGAGGCGCGCAATAATGGTATAGAAGTTATTTATGTTAGACATGATGATGGTGCTGGACAGAAATTAACGAAAGGCGCATTAGGCTATGAAATATACGAAGAATTTCAGCCAATGCCAAATGAGCGTATTTTTGATAAAAATGTAAACAGTGCTTTCAAAGATACGGGGTTGTTGGACTACCTGCATGAAAAAGATGAAGATACAATTATTATTGTAGGGCTGCAAACAGATTATTGTATAGATGCAACAGTGAAATGTGGTTTTGAGCATGGACTTAAAATGATTGTTCCAGCAAATACAAACAGTACGCTTGA
>ERZ808051.1536-NODE-1536-length-14795-cov-9.505164_pt1 | contig 14795 bp, 16 predicted proteins | sample MGYA00380199_ERZ808051 | MGnify/ENA primary metagenome ERZ808051 (study PRJEB31490, sample SAMN06133391) | mouse gut metagenome | isolation source: J11 | host: mice | place: China: Chengdu | collected 2015-05 ...
TATATAGGTCCACATCATGGATGGTCATACATCATAAAAGGTTTTGAAGTTTGAGTGGTAATTTTTCTACAATTCCTTAGGCTGCTTTAGCGGCATATTGAACCTACCAGCTTTAGCCGGTAGTGGTTGAGCTGACTGTGAATGATAGATGGATGAAGCAAAAAAGACTACCATTGCATTTCCACATTTTGTCGAAACTTCCTATAAAAAATAGGTAAATGGGTCAAATTACTTTTCAAATAACCAAATTAGGCTGAAAATTGTTATAGATGCTTGCATTAGTGACTGATATTATTACTTTTAACTCCCCACAGCTCTGTTGTGGGGAGTTTCATTCTTATATAGTAAACGACGTTAATTCTTTCCGTGCGACTCTAGAGTGTGTTTGAAAAATGCTTTCTGTCAGATGTGCGTCACAATTTGTGGGAGATTTGTGCCAGAAAGCAATTTTCAAACACGCTCTAGGCAGTCTGCGCCCGTTATTAATGGGTGGAAAATCTTAAGACAGTTAAACATTTTGATCAACAAGAAATAAAAAATTTAAAGCAATGAGATTTTTGGCTGTTTTTTCCGTCTAATATATGTAGGACGAAAGCAAAGGACGCTTTGAAAGAATCCTAATTTAACTGTGCGCACAGGAGGTACTGCTATAATGCAGAAAAATAAAACAGAAGATTTAGTAAAAAAAGCAAAAAGAAAAGACCCAGATGCTTTTTCGCAGTTGATGCAGCTTTATAAGAAAGATATGTATCGAGTCGCCTTGGCTATTCTGATGAACGATGAGGATACCGCAGATGCAATTCAGGATACAATGCTTACTTGTTGGGAAAAAATACATAACCTAAGACAAATAGAATATTTTAAAACATGGATGACAAGGGTACTAATCAATAAGTGTTATGATATTCGTAGAAAAAGGGAATTAACCATAAGCCTTGGAGAGTATGAAGAACCAGCAGAGGAAGATAATTATAATCTTGAATTGAAAGAAGCATTGTCCGCGTTAAATGATAAGTATCGTATCATTTTAACTCTCTTTTATAGTGAAGGATATCATATTGACGAGATAGCAAGAATTTTGAAACTTCCCAAAAGTACGGTTCAGACAAGACTTCAGCGCGGAAGAGAGAATCTTGCAAAAAACTATTATAGGGGGAATGAAAGGAGAAAATGATATGAAAAAAAATGAAGAAAACATTTTTTTGGAAGATATAGAAATGCCAAGAGTAGTGGAGGAAAAAATAACAGAGACATTATTAAAAATTAAAATGGAGGAAATTAATGTTATGAGAGAAAACGAAAGCACAGATACAAAGAGGAAGAACAAATTAAAAAAACTTTTAAAGCCACTGATTGCAGTAGCGGCTTGTGCAATATTAGTTGTGACATTTTTAACTAACGGAAATGTTGGCAGTAAGACCCCAAATGTATCCATGACGACAGATACTGATAATTCTGATTTACAGTGGGAGGACAAACCGAAGATATCATTTCCTGATTTTTCTATTACGGCTTATGCAAAAGAACTTGACATTGCTGAACCGAGTGAAGGAAACGTTATTTTTGTTGATGCTGGTATAGGTGAAAACGGATATACAGGGATAATGTTTAGCATAAAGGGGAATGAAATTTCAAATGTTGACATTTCGATAGATAAGGGAGAATTATATTCAGCGATAATTGATGATACTACAGAGGAAACACTACATGATTGGATGGCGCAGGGAATGCCGGATATGGATGGTGATCCAAATACATACACCATAGTTGAAACAGATGGTCTGGAACAAAGAGAAGAAGAACAAGATATTCAAAATATAAGAATTTATCATTGTACAAAACGTGGAACAAATATTATGGAACAATATGACAGTGAAACATATTATGGATTTTATATTCCAGATCATATCATATCAACAATGGATGATGAAACGGATTTGGCAGTTGCTTCTCATAATATGCTGAATATATTCGATGGCGCAGTGCTTACTGTTACGGTTACCTATTCGGATGGAAGCAGTTTTAGAAAGGAATATGAATTATCGACAGCAAAGCTTGCCCAAGATGAAAATGGTACAATCACACAAGAAGAATGGACTGGGGGAGATGAAGGAGCTTTTGTCTATGGAATAGTTGCCAGAGAGAAAAAATAAGCTTTATAGTATCAAGGCGAAAGCAGTATATAAATACGGCACATTCACAGAACGGAAGAATACAGTTTTCCATAGAGAACACGGGGGTACACCTGCCGGAGGATAACATACCAAATTTTAACATTGAATTTTAATATAATCATCAGAAACAGGGTGGCGGCATATCAATTTGCCTGCCGCCTTTTTTTTGGGAAACTTCACACAAACACATAAAGTCCACAAGGAAACTTCAAATACTTTTGATAAGATAGAGCTATCAAAGCGAGAAAGGAGAACTTCAAATATACGCGGAAGCAGGAGCATTTTAAGGATCTGTCTATAAGTACAGAACCGAATGCGGCGATGGAGGCCGGAAGAACAGGGAAAGGCAACGGGGAGTCGCTAAAGAATTATGAAGAGTAAGGCATATCCTTTGACAGCCATGATGGCGGTTGGTATTATGACGGTGACAAAAAAGCGACGTACAATTACTGTTGCAGGCAAATAAGCCCACAGCCTCCGCTGATCATACTACTGAGGAAAATTGATTATACCGGATGGTGAAATTGTGATAATGAGAGATTTGTTTTGATGAAAGTAAACTTAAATAACAATACAAAAGCAGACCGCCGCTATGGTTCACAGCCATATGCGGCGGTCTGCCTGTTGGAAAGCGGGGGAAACAGAGTTAATATGCTTACACGGTGGTTTGCGTTTGCGCCGCCCCTATATCGGACGAATGGTGATAAATTTTGAATATAGCAGTGGTCGATGATGAGGAAGCCATCAGAGAGCAGATTGGCGGATTCATAAAAAAACGGAGTCCCGATTTTGATATAAGCGGTTTTGCCACGGGGGAAGGATGAAAACGGCAATCCGAAAGTGCTGTATGATGATCCGAAAAAAGTCGGTGGTGCAGATAGAAATGGGGAGTCAGATGTGAGAGTCAATAGCTCTGAAAAAGATAAAAAAGCTGAACAGCCCAAAGTAAAATCGGGTCGCCGGGAAGACGATGCAGAAGAAGTCACTGGTAATACTGATGCGGTTGACAGGGAAATTGAGAAATTAAAAAAGAAGAAACAGCAGTTAGAACAGCAGATCAGAAAAGCTTCCGGAGATGAGGAAAAGACCAAAGAGCTGGAGGAAAAATTAGCCCAGGTGGAAAGCGAGCTGGCTCAAAAGGATAATGACACATATAGGAGGCAGCATGCAGTAGTTACCAGCCGTGCTTAAGACCTTTCTCTAACTTTTTCATTCCATATATGAACTTCCAACGGAATTACTTTGGTGTTGAAGCTTACATTGATAGTGGTGAAAATGGCAGGGGTAGAGGTAAAGAGTATTGAGAGGATGTTATCAAATTCACCCAGGAAAGTGTCAGAAGATATAAAATACAAAGTTGCGGTTACAGTTATGCCATTACGATTTTTCCTGAAAGACTGCGAACAAGAAAATATAAATTGTTAGGAGGAGGCAGACGATATGGACACCCGATAAAAGCAGCCAGGACGGCTGCTCTTTGCCGGGTGTTTTCTGCTGTTCAAGGAAAGGACAGGCCATACCGAGGGATGGTTTCGGAGGGCTTCCCGGCGGGCGGCACCGGGAAAGCAGGAACGAAATGCTGTCCCCAGGAAAGGGGATACCATGGGCATGGGGTACACGAAGATCATGGGGAGTGCCGTGGCAACGGCAGAGCGGATGAAAACGTATCTGAAAGCGAAGAATCTACCTGTTCTAAAGGAAATTCTTTTCGCTACACTTCAAACCGCTTTTCGCTGCATTTCAAAAAAAAGTACAAAATTTCTGCCGATAAATAAAGTAGGATATAGCAGATTGGAAGTGATAGATTTGGATATAGCAGTTGTTGATGATGAAAAAGTAATCCGTGAGCATATCAGCGAAATGATAGAAAACCAGAAGCCGGACTGTCATGTGGCTTGCTTTTCGTCCGGGGAAGAATTTCTTAACGCAGCAAAAGTGTTTGACATTGTTTTCCTTGACATACAGATGGACGGCATGAATGGCATTGAAGCGGCAAAGGAAACAAGGGAAAATAACGCAGATACCGTTTTAATTTTCATTACTGGCATAAAGGAATATGTTTTTGAAGCCCTTGATCTGTATGCGTTCCATTATCTGTTAAAGCCTGTCACGGAACAGAAATTCACGGAAGTTTTCGGGCAGGCATTAAGGGAAGCCGGGCTGCGGAAAATGCGCCGGAAAAAACAGCTTTTTATCAATACAAGGAACAAGGGCATTACCATAGACGCAGACAATATTCTGTATATTGAGAGCGTATCAAGGAAAGTGGAAATCCATACCACGCAGGAAATCATTGAAGCCTACGCCGCACTTGGAGAACTGGAAACGCAGCTTGGCGGGACGTTCTACCGCTGCCACCGGGGGTATCTTGTAAATATGGCGCACATCACGGAATACAAAAGTGACTGTATCACACTTACGGGTGGAGAAACCGTCTATTTGACAAAGAAAAAATACGGCGAATTTGTAAATGCGTATATGTGGTACTTGCAGAACGGAGGGGCTTCCTGTGTATAGCAAGATAGATTTTATTTTTACGTTTTTAGCGGTGGTTTCTGTCCTGCTTCAAGGGTACTGCCTGCAATACTTTTTGGGAAGTTTTTTAGAGGGCAGGACAAAAAGCTGTTTTCATGGGCTTTTTGTAACGGCAGCATATGGGTTGTCACGGTTATGTATCTATTGGCTTCCACCAACAGGATATGAAAGCGTAAAGACTATTTGGAAAACGGTACTATCCCTCTGTATTCTGCTTGTTATAGCAATGTGTTTTTATAAGGCGTTTCGTGCGGTTACGCTCTTTCTTGTGACTGCTTTCCGTGCAATCGCTGATATTAGTGCTTTCGTAGTGCTTATCCTGCTTGATAAACCAGTGGATAAACTGCTTACAGTATGGAATCTGTGCATGGAGAAAGGGATTATCGCTTCCGAAAAAACCTTTGAAACAGCAGTAAATGCCAGTGTAATCGGAAATCAGATTTTTCGGGAAGCTGCACTTGTCCTGCTGTTGTATCTGCCACTGAAAGGGATTGTACGCAATTACAGGGAAAAGGATTATGCGATCCATAGGACAGAACTGTTAGCTATCCTTACCCCGGCTATGGTAAGCCTGCTGTTATGTGTGCTGCTGCGCACTATCATGTTTACGGTGGAAGAAAATACCGTGGAAACAGTGCATGATAAATACCCGCTGTTATTGGCAATTCTCCCCGCAATCCTGATTTTGTCGCTGCTTTCTATCCTGTATGGGGTAAAGCTGTTTCAAGATACGGTTTATCTGAACCGGGAGCGGAGCAACAGGATTGTACTGGAAAAACAGATAGGGAGTATGCAGGAGCATATGGCGGAAATGGAGCGTATCTATTCCGGCATAAGGAGCATGAAACACGATATGAAGAACACGCTTTCTATTGTCCTGCGGCTTGCCGCTGAAAAGGGTGAAAGTGAAAATAAAGAGCTGCAAGCTTACCTGTCGGAACTGAGCGATACTTTTGACGGTCTGGACTTCCGATTTAAGACGGGAAACAGCGTGATTGACACATTACTCAACATGAAATACCATGAAGCGTTACGCCTTGTCCCGGATTTGCAGGTAGATGTAAAGAAACTGCTGCTCCCCTCTGATCTGGCTATCCAGAGCTATGATATAGCTGTTATTTTAGGCAACGCTTTAGACAATGCGATGGAAGCGTGCCGGAAGCTAAAGGAAAAAGAGCCAAAAGCGAAAACTTTTATCCGGCTGTCGTCTGTTAGGAAAGATAAACTGTTAATCTTCAAGATAGAAAACAGTTTTGACGGGACGCTGAAACGGAAGTGGCAGACAAAAAGTTAAAAGAGGAAAAGAAACAGCTTGAACGGCAGTTGAAAATGGCAGCGGGCAATCAGCAAAAGACAAAAGAACTGGAAACAAAACTGGCGCAGGTTGAAGCGGAATTAAGCGTGAAAGATACTGATGAATACAAAAGACAGCACGCTGAGTACACCACAGAGGAATAAATCAGTCTGAGAATTGGAAGGGAGCCGAATAATGGATATAAATAATTAGCAAAGAACACTATCATACTCGTATCGGGTAGATGTTGACAGGATAAAGCAACGCACTGATTGCAAATTAGGTGAAGACCCTGCAATAGGGGTTGAACACTGGTTGACTTTGTGCTATACTTTGGCAAGAATAGTCCGGCAAATAACGGACACTTCCCCATTCTTTGAAAGTGAATACCAGGGCAGCTTTTTCCAGAAAGGCTACCCTGGCTATTTTTAGTTCCTGCTTGACACAAGGAGATCTTTCAAGGCTTGGGCGCAACTATATTGAGTCCGGCAGCTGCATGGAAGTATTCGTCCCGAAACACAATGTACGTTACACAGCCATTTGGTAATGTCAAGTAGGGAATAAGAAAAAGTGTATCTTCTTATCAATCGGTTACACTGTCATGTCGTTCTCAATAAGCCGCTCTACCTTGTCCGTAAAGGTTTCCCGGCTTGTTTCGCTTGAATGTCAAAGGTGGAATTCCCTATCCGCTTCACAAGGTCGGTATTCGCGTCCAGAGGTGCGGCGGTGCGGCTGGTCTTGCTGGTGTTATTGTTCATAGGCTTTCCTTCCCGTTCATCAGTCCTTTTAAGCGTTTCATTTGCCCTTATGCCGTGGATTTTCTGATATTCCTTATGTCGGTGAATATGACGTGGATTTTATATATGCCAAAGTGGAAGTTACCGTGCAAAATGGAGAAATCACAAATATTAACATTTTGGAGCACAGGCATGAACGTGGAAAGACCGCAGAAGTTATCACTGACCGTATAGTTGATGAACAGAAAACAGATGTAGACGCAATATCAGGCGCGACAAATTCAAGCACTGTCATAAAAAAAGCGGTTGAAAACGCTCTGAAAAGCATGAAATTGACCACTTTTTGACTTTTTGATTGTATCATATTCTGGGAGAGGAGGTTACTATGGCATACAAAATACTCATTGTTGATGATGAAAAAATGCTGACAGAGTTATTGTCAAGTCACTTACAGAAGTGTGGATATGAGACTTTTGTATCGGAAAATGCACAGCAGACCATATCCATGCTGAATGTCTATCCGGATTTGATTCTGCTTGACATCAATATGCCGGAAATAGACGGATTGGAGTTATGCAAAATGATCCGCCAGAATGTCGTCTGCCCCATTTTGTTTCTGACAGCCCGGATTACGGAACAGGACAAAATAAACGGCTTGCAGGCTGGCGGTGATGATTACATAACCAAGCCGTTCAGCCTGAAAGAGTTGACTGCAAGAGTGGCGGCTCACCTGCGAAGGGATGAACGAAGCAAGTGTGCGCCTAAAATCGTTTCTTCTCAGGGCTTGATCGTAAATCTTGCGGAACGTACTTGTTTTTATGGGGAAAAGCCGCTGAACCTGTCAAACCGTGAGTTTGACATTGTGGAGTTTCTGATGAGCAACGCCAATCAGATATTCGACAGGGAGCGGATCTATGAAGCCGTGTGGGGGCTGAATGCCGAAGGAGATAGCGGAGTCATAAAAGAGCATATCCGAAAGATCAGGAATAAACTGAAGGAAGCTACGGGCAGGGAATATATCGAAACAGTCTGGGGGATGGGTTACAGATGGAAAAAATGAGGAAACCCGGATCAATGAAAAGAGCTTTTATCTGTGCGGTAGCTGCTACAATGTTTCTTGTTTTTGCGGCATCTGTCCTGACGATTTATGGATGCTACCGTATACAGAAAGTGATACTTCCCGATTCGCAGGAAGTCTGGCTGAATACCCGGACGGTCACAGCGGACGGGAGAGTATTAGAGGGAGGGCAGAGGGTTATCCTTGACGAGCCTGCCCAGGTGGGTATGCTCGTTCCTGCTGGAGTGGATGTAGCTCTGGAGAATACGGAATTCGTAATAGAGAAAATTGAGTCCGGCTTCGCGGCGCTTCGCCCAAAGCAAAAGTTCGTATACAGAATGGCAGGCATTTCTATGGTGCTGTTTCCTTTTGTCTATTCCATTACAGGTATCATGCTGTGCGCATGGTGGTTTTACAGGAAAGAACTGTCGCCGCCCATTCAGGTTCTTGCCGATGCGACAAAACATATCCGGGAGCAAGACCTTGATTTTACGGTTGATTATAACAGGAATGATGAATTAGGAAGGCTCTGCACCGCTTTTGAAGAAATGCGGCAGGCGCTCTATGATAACAACCGTCAGCTATGGAACATGATTGAGCAGCGCAGAATCCTGCAGGCATCAGTGGCACATGACCTCAGAAATCCCATTGCGATTGTCGAGGGATATGTGGAATATATGCAGCAATGCCTGGCAGATGGAAATCTGAATGACGAAGAATTGCGGCATACACTGTCTAACCTTGCGGTAACGGCAAAACGGCTTGAACATTATACAGATTATATCCGTGACCTGAATGCGATTGAAGAAACGGAAACAAAGTATTCCGTAGTTCAATTACCGGACTTTTTAAGAAGAGCTACGGAAAGTCTTTCGGTTTTTGCCAAACAACATAGCCTGGAGATTGCATACCATTCCACCATATCCGAATGTCAGGTGAAATTAGACGAGCAGATCTTTTACCGTATTGTCGAGAATATCTTTTCTAATGCCATTCGATATGCCAAAAGCAAGGTGAATTTTGCGTACTCTCTTACCGATGGTATGCTTATGATAACCATATCAGACGATGGCAAAGGTTTTTCAGGGGAAATGCTCCGTAAAAAGAACACCTTTCTTTATTCTGAGGATAAAACGGGAGAGCATATGGGCCTGGGATTGGCTACAAGCCGTGTCCTTAGCCAGAAACACGGCGGAAGTTTAGAACTTTCAAATATTGCTTCTGGTGGAGCTTGTGTAACAATTAAACTTGCAGTCCACAAAATGGCGGCAGGATAATTCTGTCGCTTTTCTGGTTTCTAATTAGGGCAATTTCTATTAAGATAATTTTAAAAAGTTATGTTATATTAAAAAGGGAAAGGAGTGTCATATATGAACAATAATACAGTTGTAGAAAAAATAGTAGACTATATAGAAACGCACATTAACGAGGATTTGTCGCTTGATAAAATAGCAAATGCATTAAATTATTCAAAATTCTATATAGCCAGAATTTTTACTGAAGAAACAAAATGTACGGTTTATAAATACATACAGGGGCGTAGGCTGACTTTGGCTGCTCAAAAACTTGTAGAAACAGAGCAGCCCATTGTTGAAATTGCTTATGAAGCATATTATGATTCACAGCAAGCATTCACATTAGCTTTTAAACAGCTTTATGAATGCACGCCTAATATTTATCGAAAAAATGGTGTGTTCTATCCTAAACAATCGAAGATATGCATGATGGGTTCGTTTAATGGATACTCATTTATGTATTATTTAGCAGGAGGTAAATTGGCAGCATGAGTACAATTCCGTATGTTATTGAACAGACAAGCCGAGGAGAACGAAGTTATGATATTTTTTCAAGACTATTGTCCGATAGAATTGTTTTTTTAGGAGAAGAAGTAAGTGATGTTTCAGCAAGTTTGATTATTGCGCAAATGCTGTTTTTAGAATCCCAAGACCCAGGAAAAGACATTCAATTATATATAAATAGTCCAGGCGGTTCTGTTTCGGCGGGTTTTGCTATTTATGACACAATGCAATATGTCAAATGTGATGTATCAACAATATGTATAGGTCTTGCCGCAAGTTTTGGAGCCTTTTTATTGGCAGGAGGTACAAAGGGAAAACGTCTTGCTTTGCCTAATGCAGAAATTATGATACATCAGCCTGCTATTCATGGAAATGGGATTCAAGGGCAGGCAACCGATATAAAAATTACATCTGACCACATACAAAAAAGCAAAAAGCGATTAAATACCATTTTATCAGAAAACACAGGCAAAAGTATTGATGAGGTTGCTATTGCAACGGAACGTGATAATTATATGACGGCAATAGAAGCAATGGATTTCGGCTTGATTGATAAAATTATAGATAAGTGTTGATTTTTTATAAATAAAGCATTTTGTTCTAAATCAAAAAAGGAAGAAAACGCCTTAGAATGGGTACAACACTTAAATAATATAAGGGCTTGTGCAAGGGAGACTGTGAACAAGGAAATTATTTATAATTAGTGAAGAAACGGTAGGATATCAATATCAAAAATCCTGCCGTTTTTTAATGAGGAACGATTCTTGTTCATGGAATCATTTTCTTGATTGTATTATTCGTTTTGACGCATTATAATATCAGTTATGAAGGAGGTTATTTCAATGTTTGATTACATGAATGTAAAAGAAGCGGCTGAAAAATGGGGATTGTCCGAACGGAGAATACAGGTATTATGTGCTACAGACCGAATCCCCGATGTAATGCGAATCAGCAATGTGTGGCTGATTCCAAAGACTGCATCAAAGCCTATAGACGGGCGTTTTAAGAAAAGAGATAAGGAGGAATCGGACAATGAGTAAGATTTTATTGGTTGAAGATGATATGGAAATCAGTACCATGCTAAAGAATTTTTTGACCACAGAGAAATTTGAGGTAATTACAGCGTATGATGGCAAAAGTGCCCTCGACAGGTTCTTTTCGGATAGTTTCAGTCTGGTTTTGCTTGATTTGATGATTCCTCAAATAAGCGGAATTGAAGTCATGGAAAAAATCAGAGAAAACAGCACTGTCCCGATTATTATTATATCGGCAAAAGATACCGATTCTGATAAAACGCTTGGTTTGGGTCTGGGAGCAGATGATTATATAACGAAACCGTTTTCTGTCACAGAAGTATTGGCAAGGATAAAAGCAAATATCCGAAGAAATACACAGTATGCCGCAAGCGCCACAGAACAGCAGCCAATACTTCAAACGGGAAACCTTGTCATGAATCTTAATGGGTATTCTGTAACAAAAAACGGCTGTAAAATAGAGCTTACATCAAAAGAATTTGAAATTTTAAAGCTGTTATTGCAGAATCCAAAGAAAGTATATACGAAAGAACAGATTTACTCCCTTGTCTGGAAGGATACCTATTATGGTGATGAAAATGCTGTCAATGTCCATATCAGCAGATTGAGGAATAAAATAGAGGATAATCCCCGTGAACCGCAGTATGTGATTACGGTATGGGGAATCGGATACAAATTGGGGGAGTGAAAGGATGAGCGATAAAACAATCATATTCTTTTTGGCAGTCGTTGTCTGCATATTATTCCTTGTGGTTTTATACCAGCGTTTTATTTTTGGCAGGGGAATACAGGCAAAGATAAGACGGATAAACAAAAAATTGGAGGAAATTTTAGAAACTGGAAGCGACGAGAAAGTAATGGTATTTACGGACAACCCTGTTTTGATGGAATTAGGGGGACAAATCAACCGCCTGCTGATAGACCGACAGAAAATAAGGGCAGATTTTAAAAGGGAAGAAATTTCTTCTAAAAAGATGCTGGCGAATATCTCCCATGACATAAAAACACCGCTAACGGTCATATTGGGTTATCTGGAAATTATGAGCTTGAACCATGCAGATAATGAGATGTTGAAAAAAGTAGAAACAAAAGCGAATCAAGTTATGAATCTTATCAATCAGTTTTTTACATTAGCAAAACTGGAATCTGGCGATACAAATATAAATCTTGGCAAAGTCAATATCAACGAGATATGCAGGGAGAATGTTTTGGAGTTTTATGATATTTTATTGCAGAAAGATTTTGATGTTGATTTGTTTATTCCAGAAACAGCTATTTTTGTGCAGGGGGAGAAAGAAGCCCTGCAAAGGATTTTATACAATTTATTGTCAAATGTAATACGCTACGGCTCCGACGGAAAATATTTAGGAGTTTTTTTGCGTCAGGACAAAGGCAATGTATATATTGATGTGGTTGATAAAGGGAAAGGGATTGAACAGGAATTTGCATCGAATGTGTTTGACAGGCTCTATACAATGGAAGATTCCAGAAATAGGGAAATACAAGGGAACGGATTAGGCTTAACGATTGCGAAGAACCTTACAAAGCAGTTAGAGGGCGATTTGTTTTTAAACAGCATACCGAATGTCAAAACAACTTTTACAGTAAAGTTGAAAAAAATAACTTATTAAATTCCCTGCGAAACACCCTGCGGGTATCCCTTTATGCCCAAAAAGCATGGGCAGGAATAATGAAAGAAATTCGTAAGAATTAGTCAAGAGTTTTGAAAATCTATATCGCTATAATGATATTCATAAAACACCTTTGGGCGTATTGTTACGTCCGAGAAAGGCGTTACTAAGGAAAGGAGGCAAAAGATGTCTTATATTTTGCAAACAAGCCATCTAAGCAAAACGATAGATGGGAAACAGTTAGTCACAGATGTGAATATCCATGTAAAGAAAGGTGAGGTATATGGATTTTTAGGACCGAACGGGGCAGGAAAAACCACGGTGATGAAGATGCTTACCAACCTTTGGAAACCGACAAGCGGCACGGTTGCGCTGTTTGGGAAAGCATTGGAAAAAACTTCTTACGAGGTGCTGAAGCGTATGGGAAGCATCATTGAATTTCCTACATTTTATGACCATATGAGCGGAAAGGACAACTTACAGCTTCATTGTGAGTATATGGGGTATTACAACAAGGGCAGCGTGGAGGAAGCTCTTCAGATGCTTGGGCTTTCTGATGCGGCGGATAGGCCTGCGGGCAGTTATTCTTTAGGAATGAAGCAGCGTCTGGGGATTGCCCGTGCCATATTGTGCAAGCCAGAGTTAGTTATCCTTGATGAGCCGACAAACGGTTTAGACCCCGCAGGAATGAAGCAAATCAGAGATTTGTTTCGGATGCTATGTACCGAGTATGGCATGACGCTTATGATATCCAGTCATCTTCTCCCAGAGATAGAAAGTATTGCCGATACAGTTGGCGTTATCCATCATGGAAAGATGATGAAAGAAATATCCATGAAAGAAATTGCAGAAACAAATACGGCGTATATTGAGCTTGCCGTAGAGGATACAAAGAAAGCGGCATATGTTTTAGCTGAAAAAATGCAGTTAAGTAATTTTAAAATCGTAAACGATTCGGGGATTCGTATTTATGAGCAGGGTGTCACCACACAAAAGATTTCAAGGGAATTGATGGCAAATGATGTAGAGATTGCTTCCATCAGCCAACATACAGAAAACTTGGAGGACTATTTCTTAAAAGTCACATCGGAGGTGGGAAAATCATGTTAAAGCTTGTCAGACTTGAATGGAAAAAGAATAATATCGGGAAATATATCAAAGGCGTAATCATTATGGCGGCTCTGCTTGGCTTATTTGTCTTTGCGTTAGCGTTTTTGGGCATTGCCAACGACCCAGACGGGACACTGGATGCTGCGCCTGGGACAGATGTAATCTCCGCTCCTATCGAATTATTTACCAGTATGGCTTTTCTTATTTACACCAGTGTAATGTTGGCATCCTTTATTGTAAGCGCATACAAAAACAAGACCATGAATCTGATGTTTTCCTACCCTATTAAGCGGCAGAAAATCTTAGCTTCCCAAATGATTGCGGTCTGGACTTTTAATTTTGTCGCACTCATTTTAACAAAACTGGCAATTTATATGTGCGTGTTCTTTGGGGCAAAATTTATGCAGTCATCCTTTGCTGTTGATTTTTCAATAGGCAGCCTGTCATTTTATATACAACTGATACTAAAATCAGTGGTAATCGTCAGCATGAGCTTTATTGCCCTGTTTGTCGGGATGGCTTTAAAATCTTCAAAGGCAACGATTGTCACTTCATTTTTGTTGATTTTTCTCACGCAGGCGAACATTGGCGATTTCACAATGGCAGGCAACGCAGTATTTCCCATTATTTTGACGGCTATTTCTTTGCTTTTTGCCGCTTTGTCAATCGTAAATGTGGAAAGCAAAGATTTAATGTAGGGGGGCGGGGTTATGAATATGAAAAGAATACTGTTAGCGGGAATTTTAGTGATAGCTTTTGGCATATGCGGATGCGGGAATAAAGAAAAAATAGATTCTAACGAGGAATTTTCGGCGGAAGGTATTTCAGAAATTGTATTGGATATTTCCTCTTGGAATTTAAAAGTGATGGCTTCCAGCGATGACAAAGTACACATAGCCTGCGAGGGAAAAGTCGAAGATGACCGTGATATGCAGGTTGTGCAGAAAGATGGAAAACTAATGGTACAGCAGGATGATGATACGGACAAAAATCTGGCGGAGCAATTCTCATTTGGCGAAGCAGGGAAGATAATATTGTATATTCCTAAAGATAATGCTTTTTCCTTAGCCATTAACAATGGTTCGGGAGAGATGGAGTTGGAAGCGGTCAGCATTTCCACTTTGTCCTTGAACAACCAGTCTGGCTATATAACGATGTCTGATTTCATAGCTGAAAGCGCAAAAATAAAATCTCTTTCAGGCGATATTAAAATAACAGATGCTTCATGTACGGATTCTAATATCAATACAGAATCTGCATATGTTACTATGAAAAATGCAGTTATTGGAAAGGCTGCTGTTTCGACAGATTCTGGCGAAGTGAATATAAGCAACATAAACAGCTATGATTCCCTATCTGTAGAAACGGGTTCGGGAGATATAACATTGTCCCATGAAACGATGCCAGATAATCTGTCCTGCCAT
>ERZ808051.1537-NODE-1537-length-14791-cov-3.718907_pt1 | contig 14791 bp, 13 predicted proteins | sample MGYA00380199_ERZ808051 | MGnify/ENA primary metagenome ERZ808051 (study PRJEB31490, sample SAMN06133391) | mouse gut metagenome | isolation source: J11 | host: mice | place: China: Chengdu | collected 2015-05 ...
CGAAATCAAGCAGTGCAGCTAACTTTTGTACTGCACAAATGACAGTGGCTTGACCTTGCCCATTTCGGCATCCGTTTTCTCCGCAAACCGGTCAGTTTGTCATACTCTGTTTTCCATGCCCTTGTCGGGATTGTGGTCTTGCCATTCATCACACCTTTGAGATAATCTTTCGCCGCCGTAAGCAGGATTTGCCAGGCTTTGGTCAGCGGCTGCGGTCTTTTTCAAGGAAGCTCTTGAATTCTTCCTCTGCCAGAGGTGGCGGGGACGAGGCTTTCAAAAAGTCCCATGCGGCGGCACAGACATTTTGTCCTGTCTTTGCGTTCCTGCGCCTTTTCTTCCTGCACAAGCAGTCTGGTTTGTCCAAAGGGCAGATAAGCTTTCATGAAAAAACAATAAAAATATAAAAATCCAAGGAAATCCACTGCATGGAATTTTATCTATTTTTCATAATGCTTTTAATTTTCTTTCCTTGATTTCCCGCAATTTACCGTTTATAATCTAACCCAGTTAGTTATATGGAAGGGAGGATTTTTATGGCAACAAAATCACAGATCGAGATGGTGCTCCGGGAGTTTAAAAAGATACATCCGCCGCACCCTGTCGGTCTTTTACAGCGTATTGACGAAACGCAGGAGGGGGTCGGGGCAGTTCTCTGCCTGCTCCATGAATCGGATGAAACCGTTACGGCGGGCAGGGTCAGCGAGGTGCTTGGTGTCAGCACCGCGAGGGTGGCTGTCCTGTTAAAAAAAATGGCGGCAAAGGGGCTTATCACAAAAGGGCATGACCCTGCGGATGCGCGCGTTACAGTCGTATCGCTTACAGAGCAGGGAAGGGAGAGTATCCGGGAAATAGAAGGTGAGCTATACCGTCAGACAGGGCTTGTGATTGACAGGGTCGGGGAGGAGCGGGTGCTGGAATTTATCGCGATTGCACAGGAAATACAAAGCGCCCTGCAAAATTGAAAACCAGCATATTCCCGAAAGAGTGCCCGAAAGAAATTCCGGAAATATGCGGAACTTTTAAAACAGTATGTGCCCGAATAGCGCACAGAAAAATTTTGGGAAGCTGTGTGGTCAGAAATTTCCCTGCCTGTCAATATGAACCGGCAGGGCACATACGGAACGGATTAAGGAGGAAAATAGATGCTCAAATTATTTAAAAATCTTCGGAGGACGGAGCGGATGCTAGCCGCACTTTCTCTGGTCTTCATCGTCTTACAGGTATGGCTTGACCTGACCATGCCCGAATACATGGCGGAAATCACCCGCCTGGTACAGACACCGGGCAGCACAATGCCCGAGATACTTTCCGCGGGCGGGATGATGTTACTTTGTGCGCTGGCAAGCCTTGCAGCTTCCATTTTCACCGCCGTCTGTGCGGCGAAAATCGCGGCGGGCTTTGGCGGAACCCTGCGCGGCAAACTTTTTTCTAAGGTTGGCTCTTTTTCAATGGAGGAGATCGGTCACTTCTCCACCGCCAGCCTGATTACGCGCTCCACCAATGATATTACACAGGTTCAGAACCTGATTGTGCTGGGGCTCCAGATGCTGATTAAAGCACCGATTATGGCAGTCTGGGCAATCGGCAAGATTTCCGGGAAGGCGGGGGAGTGGACGATGACCACCGCGGTGGCGGTGCTCGTGCTGTTGATTGTGGTGTTGGTCTGCATGGTACTGGTGATGCCGAAATTTAAGAGAATGCAGAGATTGACCGATGACTTAAACCGCGTGACAAGGGAAAATCTTACCGGTCTGCGCGTTGTCCGCGCGTACAATGCCGAGCAGTATCAGGAGGACAAATTTGAAAATGCGAACGAGGCGCTTACCTCAACAAACCTTTTTGCACAGCGCGCCATGTCCTTTCTGATGCCGAGTATCCAGTTGATTATGAGCGGGCTTTCCCTTGCAATCTACTGGATTGGCGCAGTGCTGATTAACGAGGCGGACATGATGGGGAAAATTGACCTTTTTTCCGAGATGATGGTGTTTTCACAGTACGCGATCCAGGTCGTTATGTCCTTTATGATGCTGGTTATGATTTTTATGATAATGCCCCGCGCCTCGGTGTCCGCAAAGCGTATTACGGAGGTGCTTTCTACCGCGCCGACCATTGTGGACGGGAATTTGAAGGAAGGAAAGAGCGGGAGTGCGGGAGAGGTGGAGTTTCGCAATGTTTCGTTCCGCTATCCGGACGCGGACGGGGATGTTCTGCAAAACATCAGCTTTACCGCAAAAAAAGGGGAAACGGTGGCTCTGATCGGCTCCACGGGCTGCGGCAAGAGTACCGTGGTCAACCTGATCCCGCGGTTTTATGATGCGAGTGAGGGGGAGGTTTTGGTGGATGGCGTGAATGTGCGCGAGTACACACAGAAATCCCTGCGCGCAAAGATCGGCTATGTATCGCAAAAAGCGACGCTATTTACCGGAACCATCCGCTCCAATGTGGCTTATGGGGATAATGGGCGGGCAGAGACATCCGAAGAGGAAGTGAAGGAAGCTGTTGCAACAGCGCAGGCAGCGGAATTTGTGGAACAGCTTGACGGGACTTACGACGGCTATGTAGCACAGGGAGGCTCAAACCTTTCCGGCGGGCAGAAGCAGAGAATATCCATCGCCCGCGCTGTGGCGAGGAAACCGGAGATTTTTATTTTTGATGATTCCTTTTCTGCGCTTGACTACAAAACGGACCGCACGCTGCGCAAAACCCTGGATGAGAAATGCGGAGATGCCACCCGCATCATTGTGGCGCAGCGGATTGGAACCATCCGCGACGCGGATAAGATCATTGTTTTGGACGAAGGGCGGATTGCCGGGATGGGCAGGCATAAGGAACTGATGCAGAATTGTGAGGTTTATCAGCAGATTGCGCTTTCGCAGCTATCAAAGGAGGAGTTGGCATAATGGAAAAGAAAGAATATAAGCCTGTTCGCAGACACGCCGGTATGCCGGGAGGACCCCATGGAGCGCGCGGCGGCGGGGAGAAGGCGAAAGATCTTGTCGGCATATGGAAAAAACTGCTTGGGTATTGCAGGAAATATTTGGTTATTTCTGTAATTGCCATTCTATGTTCCGCCATCGGGACGGTGTTAATGCTGATTGGACCGGATAAGCTCTCGGAGCTGACGGATACCATTACGGAGGGAATCATGCCGCCTGCAACCTCCATTGATATGGATAGGGTGGTTCAGATTGGTCTGACGCTGGTTGTATTTTATGTGATGAGCTATCTGTTGTCAGCGATTCAAGGATGGATTATGTCCACCGTGACGCAGCGTGTTTCCAAGGCAATGCGCTCGGATATTTCAAAAAAGATTAACCGCCTGCCGATGTGGTTTTATAACCAGACGACCACGGGGGATGTGCTCTCGCGCGTGACAAACGATGTGGATACCATCGGGCAGTCCTTAAACCACAGCATCGGCAGTATGGTTTCTGCTATAATTCTATTTGTCGGCAGTCTGGTTATGATGCTCACAACAAACGGGTGGATGACGTTAACTGCGGCTGTGGCAAGTCTTCTCGGTTTTGTGCTGATGTTTTCGATTATGGGAAAGAGCCAGAAATATTTTACACGCCAGCAGAAGCACCTTGGAGAGATCAACGGGCATATTGAGGAAATTTATTCCGGGCACACGGTGGTGAAGGCTTATAACGGCGAGGAGGAGGCGCAGAAGGTTTTTGACGAAATGAACCGGAACCTCTGCGAGAGCGGTTTTAAGGCGCAGTGCCTGTCCGGTCTTATGATGCCGATTATGGGATTTATTGGGAATCTTGGCTATGTGGCGGTCTGTGTTGTGGGCGGTGCGATGGCACTTAACGGGAAAATCAGTTTTGGTGTTATCGTCGCATTTATGATGTACGTCCGCTATTTCACGCAGCCATTGTCGCAAATCGCGCAGGCGGTGCAATCCTTGCAGTCCGCCGGGGCTGCCGGGGAGCGTGTGTTTGAGTTTCTGGAAGCGGAGGAGATGGAGGAGGAAACGGAAAAAATCAGCGCGCTTTTAAATGTAAAAGGGGATGTGGAATTTGAGCATGTCCGCTTTGGTTACGAGGATTCGGACGCAACCATCATCCACGATTTTTCGGCAAAAGCGGTGTCGGGTCAGAAAGTTGCCATCGTAGGACCTACGGGTGCAGGGAAAACAACGCTGGTCAATCTTCTGATGCGGTTCCATGAGATTCAGGGCGGCGAAATCCGGATCGATGGAACGCCGATTCACCGGCTCACGCGCGCGGCGGTACATTCGCTGTTCTGTATGGTATTGCAGGATACCTGGCTGTTTGAGGGGACGGTGCGGGAAAATCTTGTTTATAACAATGAGAAAGCGGACGAGGAAAAGATGAAGGAAGCCTGCCGTGCGGTGGGACTTGACCATTTTATCCGCACGCTGCCGCAGGGGTATGATACGGTGTTAAATGACCAGGTGAATCTTTCGCAGGGGCAGAAGCAGCAGCTTACGATCGCGCGCGCCATGATCGCCAACAAGCCGATGTTGATTTTGGACGAGGCGACCTCCTCGGTGGATACCCGCACGGAGCAGCAAATCCAGACCGCGATGGACCAGTTGATGAAGAACCGCACGTCCTTTGTGATTGCGCACCGCCTGTCCACGATCAAGAATGCAGATCTGATCCTTGTCCTAAAGGACGGGGACATTATCGAGAGCGGCACGCACGAGGCGCTGCTTGAAAGGGGAGGGTTTTACGCGGAGCTGTATAATAGCCAGTTTGAGGTTGCAATGTAGCTAAAATGTCTTGTACACGAAATGTATTGTAACAGACGGTCGGATGTTTGAATGGTAACGGTGTACACCAGTGTATATGGAAATGAGGGAAATAAAGCTATGTTTGAATGAAAGGAAGGATAGGATGAAGGGCAGGTTTATTGCGATTGAGCGGGAATATGGCAGCGGCGGAACGGCGATTGCCCGCGCGTTTGCCGAACGGGCAGGGATTTGCTGTTACGGGCGGGAAATCTTAGAGGAGGTGTCAAAAGAGCAGAATATTTCTGTGGAACAGATTGAGCGCTATGAGGAAACAGTGACGAACAGCTTTCTGTATTCGGTTTATATGCTGGCGCAGACCGCTGCCGGCAGGGGGGATATGCTGACGGCGGATGGGCATATTTATGTGAAGGAGCAGGCGGTAATAAGGCAGCTTGCAGCAAACGGCTCTGCGGTGTTTTTGGGGCATTGCGCTGCGGAGGCATTGGCGGATTATGAGGGTGTGATTAAAGTATTTATCCGCTGCAGTGACGGGGAGGCAAAGAGGCGGCGCATTGTGGAGGAATACGGGATTTTAGAGGGAAAGGCGGACGCGGTGCGGCGGAAGTTTGACAGGAAGCGGGCAAATTATTATTACGCGAACACGGTGAAGAAATGGGATGATTTTAAGAATTATGATCTGGTACTTGACAGCGGAAAGCTTGTGGAAGAAACCTGCGTGAAAGTGCTTTGTGCATTGCTCGGATAAGTTTTAAAGCATATAAATTTAGGAGCTGCCGCATAAGGAAATGATAATCTGTTTGTGGACAAACAAAAGCTATCGTGCTAAAATAATCATAACAGGCAAACGGGCATGCCAAAGAACCGCTTTATGTTCCGCGTGCCGTGAGAATACTCTTGACTGGGGAACCTTATGAAAAAAATTATGATTATTGAGGATGATCCCTCCGTTCGTGAGGAACTCGCCTCCCTGCTTTGCGACGAGGGCTATGAGCCTTTTGCGGCAGTTGATTTTAAGGATATCAGAGGGCAGGTCGGGGAAATTGCCCCCGACCTGATTTTGCTGGATATGGGGCTTCCGGGGCGCGATGGGCTGACGCTGTGCGCACAGCTTCGCCGGGACATGGATATCCCGATTATTTTTGTGACCGGGCACGATAGCGTGGGGGATGAACTTTCGGCGCTGCGTCTGGGCGGGGATGACTATATCACAAAGCCCTACCATATCCCACTTTTGCTGGCGCATATCGAGGCAGTGTTGCGCCGGGGCAGCGGGACTGGGAAGGAGCCCGATATCATAAAAGCCGCAGGGATTGAACTAAACCTTTTAAAAGGGACGGTTTCGGCAGGCGGCAATACAGAGGAACTGACCCGCAATGAGGTACAGATTCTGGTATGCCTGATGGGGCGGGCGGGGGAAATTGTTTCGCGCATGGATATGATGGAAGCGCTGTGGGAGAGCCGGATTTACATTGACGATAATACATTGAGTGTCAATATGACAAGGCTTCGGGGGAAGCTTGCAAAGATCGGGATGCCGGAATGCATTAAGACGCGCCGTGGGATGGGGTATCAGCTTTGACAGCGCGGGTGGTTCCTGCCAATGCGCCGATCCTGATTCTCGATGAAACGACCAGCTCTTACCGTTGTCAGGCAGGGGACGCACGAGGAGCTTATGGCGCTTTCGGGGCTGTATGCACGGATGTACAGGACGCAGACGGAATTGGCGGATTGATACTTGACAAGGCGAGAACCTTATGATAGAATGACAGCAATTATGAAGGAAAGGGGTGCGGCGATGATTCGTAGGTAATTCAGATGGAAAAGATAGTGAATCAACATGTCCTAAGATATGCCTGGCATATGTGGGGCTTGCTTTGCTGCTTGAATTTGGATTGCCTGTTATCTGAAACAGTTATATCATTTGCTGCGCTGCTATATATCTTGTTATTATATGGATATCTCTGTGGGTGCAAGGATGGTTCCATTTTCGATACGCTGGATTCGCTATCGGGAATGGGACTATTTTTCTATGGAGGTATTTTATGTTAGAATTGAAAAATATTACGATCCGCCTGAAAAAGGATGGCAGATGCATTGTCGATGATTTTTCCTTCTCCTTAAACCGCGGCGAGAAGGCGGTGATTATTGGGGAGGAGGGGAATGGGAAATCAACACTTTTGCGCTTTCTCTATCAGAGGGATCTTGTGGAAGAATATTGCAGCGTTTCCGGTGAGGTGATTAAAAAGGGAAAGATGGCTTACCTGCCGCAGATGATGGAGGAGGGGCTTTCCCATGTTACGCTGTTGGATTATTTTGGGGATTGTGAGTATTATCTGCACACGGATATATTGGCGAAACTTGGGTTATCGGTGGAATTTATTCTGTCACAGCAGGAACTTGGCACGCTCTCCGGCGGCGAGAAGGTGAAGATACAGCTTGCAAAGCTTCTGATGGGGGAGCCGGATATCCTCCTGCTTGACGAGCCGACCAATGATCTGGATATCGAAACCCTGCAGTGGCTGGAGGCGTTTATTGCGCAGAGCAGGCTGCCCATCCTCTATATTTCGCATGATGAAACGCTGATTGAAAAAACGGCGAACGTGATTGTGCATATGGAGCAGATCATCCGAAAGACAAAATGCCGTATCATGGTTTCACGCTGCCCTTACCGCGAATATCTCTCGCGCCGGAGGAATGATTTTTCGCATCAGGAGCAGGTGGCGAAAAAACAGCGGGAAGATTACGATAAGCAGATGGAAAAATGGCGGCAGATCTACAACCGCGTAGACCATGAGCAGGAGATAATCACAAGGCAGAACCCCGGAGGTGCGCGGCTTCTGAAAAAGAAGATGCACGCCGTGCTCTCGATGGGCAGGCGCTTTGAGCGGGAAAAAGAGAATTTCCTTGATTTCCCGCAGGAGGAGGAAGCAATCCTGGCAAAATTCGATCCGACCATCCACCTTCCGGCGGGTAAGACCGTGCTTGATTTTTCGCTTGATGTTTTAAAGGTCGGGGAGCGGGTTTTAGCGAGGAATCTGCGGCTTTTCGTGGCGGGGAGCGAGCATGTCGGGATTATCGGAAGGAACGGTGCGGGGAAGTCCACCTTTTTGAAACGCTTGTGGGAGGAGCTGAAAGACCGCACCGATATCCGTGCCATGCTTATGCCGCAGGATTATTCTGAGGTGCTTGATTTTGGGAAAACGCCTGTTTCGTATCTGGCGGAGCATTATACAAAGGATGAGGTGACAAGGGCCAGGACTTATATGGGCGGCATGAAATTTACGCATGAGGAAATGACGGGTGCGATCGGGAGTTTAAGCGGCGGGCAGAAGGCAAAAATTCTGTTCCTTGATATGGTGCTGCAAAAAGCCAATGTGCTGGTGCTCGATGAGCCGACAAGAAATTTCAGCCCGCTGTCAAGCCCGGTTGTGCGCGCGGCTCTTTGCGGGTTTGGCGGCGCGGTCATCAGCGTGTCGCATGACAGGAAATATCTTAAAGAAGCCTGCGATAAGGTTTATGAACTCAGGGAGGATGGGCTGTTTTTGGCTGATGGTTGAAAAGGAAGGTACGTGATTTTTCCCGGTGAAAGTAAAGGGGCTGTGATCGGAAGCCGTCCGTACGGTATCGGGAAGCCTGGTTTGCCCTGACACAATGGGGATGTGGGGTGGGAGTGATTTTGCGAGTGGGGGTCTGTTATGAAAGCGTCGGAATTTTTTGCTGACCGTGCCCCAGGACTGCTCCTTCGGGCAGTTTTTGCGGCGGTCACGGCGGTATTTTTGCTGTTGACCGGAACGAAGCCGGGGATAGTTGTGATACTTGGCATTATCTGGTTTTTAGTGTTTGTTATCGGGCAGGCAGTTGATTTTTTCCGGTGCCGTTCCCGATTGCGGGAGCTTTATGCGGTTATGGATGGACTCGATAAAAAATATCTGTTTGCCGAGTGTATACGGGCAGGGGGGACAGTTTATGAGCGTGGACTGTTTGATTTGTTCCGCAGGGCGGGAAGGTCGATGATTGCGGCGGTTTCGGATTCCGAAGCTAACCAGAGGCAGTACCGGGAATATGTGGAGAGCTTCGTGCACGAGATCAAAACACCAATCACAGCAGCGGAACTGGTCTGCAGAAAGGTTGACCCGGAAAATCGGAGAAAATTATCCTGCGAACTGGGAAAAATTGGAGCCCATGTGGAGCGGGCATTGTTTTATGCTAGGTCGGAAAGTGCACAGAAGGATTATATTATCCGAGCGGAGAGTCTTTCTGAGTTAGTGGCGCAGGCGGTTGGGGAACATAAGGCGTTGTTGATTGGTAGCGGTGTGCGGGTGGAAACGGGGGATTTGGGGTATACCGTGTTTACTGATCGGAAGTGGGCGGTCTTTCTTTTAGGGCAGCTTTTACAAAATTCTGCGCGGTATTCTGCGGCGGAACCGGTGGTAACAATATCGGTGGAGCATAATTTTATGCAGGAGGAAAATCCTGCGAGGGGTATGGGGGCGCAGCCGCTGGTATCCAGGGGAGGAAATAAGGTAAGGCTTTGCGTGCGGGATAATGGAATCGGTATTCCGGCACACGAATTGTTTCGCGTGTTTGAGCGCGGGTTTACGGGAAGCAATGGGAGGGTGCGCGGCGGCTCGACGGGGATGGGGCTGTATCTTTGCAGGAGGCTGGCGGATTGTCTGGGGATCGGGCTTGAGATTATGTCGGAGTGTGGTGTGGGAACAACAGTTGTGCTTGTGTTTGAGGAGAAGAAAGAAGTCGCGGTATGATGTGAAATTTGCAGATGTTGTGGTAAAGGAAGTGGATGATAACTCTTTTTATTCGTATCTGTAAAAGTTTAGCACAAAGAAAGGGGGGGTATTATAGAAATTACTTATCATTGGGAAGGCGATTTTCTGATTCCTGATCTGAATCTTGATTTTAGGAACTGAGGCAAAAAATCCGATTGTAATTTGTATATAAAGATGATATAATAGTTAATACTATCTAGGCATATGCGGCATATAATTTAAGTAGGCAGTAGAAGAAAGGAAATTGTTTTTTTAGTAAATATTTTTGTTGTATTTGAATTGTCTGAAAATACATGTGATTAATCTTTTAAATATACTAGGTTCTTTAAGCGCTTTTTTCATAAATGAAAGAAGTGTTGTTTTTATTTTACTTACTGCTGATAATGATTGAATTTATGCTGTTACAGTTTAAATGTCTAATATAAACAAGAAGGAGTGGCGGAGATGTGCTTTTACATTGGAATTGAAGACTTAGCAGCAAATGCAATGATCGAGATGCTGAAAAAGGGGGGACAGCGATTTCTTACGTACAACGAAATTGAAATGTATGGAGCAGAGGTAGTCCAGATTTTAAGGGAGAACGGAGAAAAGGCTGTTCTTATTTTATCAAGAGAAAATACAGATGCCCTTTTCAGAAATTATTCTGAGTTTTTTGAAGAAAGTGAACAGAGTGGGAAAAGAGGTATTACATTAAAGAAGGATAAAGAAGTAGAGGATTTGATCCAACAGTTTAGAGGATATTTAGCCTTGGATGTATTATTGGCATTTATGAATCAACGTTCAGTACAAGTATTAGGAGCATAGTCATGAAAGACTGTAAAAGAATTAAAGACCCTATTTATGGCTATATTAAGATTCCTGTTATCTATATGACAAACATTGTTGATACAGCTGTGTTTCAAAGGTTGCGTCGGGTTATACAGACCAGCTATTCTCCACTCTATTCCTCTGCAGTGCACAACCGTTTTGTTCACTCAATGGGAGTCTACTATCTGGGAGAATTAACAGTGAATCAACTGATAAAAGAAATTCAGCAAAAGGTCAATTTGACTATGGATTTAGAGAGGATAGGAGAATTATTTAAGCTTGCATGCTTATTACATGATGTAGGTCATGCTCCATTTTCCCATACAGGTGAAGGGTTCTACCTTGGAGAAGATCATGATTATACACAATTACATAACAAACTGATAGACACTATTGGAAATGAGAGTTTTTCAAAAGACATTCCAGAAGATTCAAGTTTTGCCGCAGCACCTCACGAAATTATGAGTGCAATAATTGGCATATTAGAATTCGGGATGTTTTTTGATAACGTGGAACAGAAAGAGTTTTTTTCCCGCTGTATTACAGGATACAAATATTCAGAAGGAACAATAGAAAATAACATAAAGAATTGCTTTATATCAATGCTCAATTCAAAAGTGATAGACGTAGATAAATTGGATTACCTTATTCGAGATGCGTATATTACGGGGTTTGATACGGTCAACATTGATTTCGAGAGGCTTTTATCATCGGTTACAATATCAAAGGAAAATGGAAAATATAAAATAGCATATTATAAAAATGCTATAAGTGTTATTGAGAATGTAGTATATGCCCATGATGCGGAAAGAAAATGGATTCAGACACATCCTGTTGTACTGTACGAAGCATATATACTCCAACATATCATTAGCTATCTTAGCGAAAAAATTGATGACAACGATAAAAAATTATTCTCGTTAGAGTCATTAAGTAAAAAGGGGCAGCAGTTTAAAAATGGTTTATCTATTTCCCTATTATGTGATGACGATATTATCTATTTAATGAAAAATTCTTTTTATAGCCAATTAAGTGAAGAGTTTTTTGAACGCAGAATAAGAAGGCATCCTGTTTGGAAGTCAGAAGCTGAATATAAAGCATTCGTATTAGATATGGCTTCTGGAGGAAGTTTGTTAGAAAAATTTGAGCAGGCTATGAGTGTTACAGCGAAGTACTTAATCAAAAGTACGGATTCATGGGTAATAGATGCTTCTTTGATTGCTAAACTGGAAAAAGAAAAAGAAACTCTAATTATTACCGATATGGATTCAGAAACAAAAAGGGTTCAATTAGAGAATAAAGAGATGATTTTAAAAGTAATGCATTCTTTGGAAAGTTATGCAAACGAAAAGGATATTAGCTGTAATTTTGTTATATTGATGGCATCGCAATTTAACAGTGGCTTTGGGAAACCTGATTTTTCGGCAACAAATATTGCTTTTCAAACGAAAGATGGGGAAAAAATTGCTGCTGTGGGAGATATAGTATCTGCTATAGAGGCCAAGGAGAGAGATAGAAACAACTTCTTTTATTTATTTTATAAGCGTAAAGACTATATTAATATAGAAAATAATGACATAGATAATCAAGAGATATGTATGAAACTTTTTAAGGATGTTGTTTTTTAAATGGATATTTGGCATAATGAACATAATTTCAGTTTGTATCATTTTTTGTGATATACGGACTTATCTGGTTATATAAAGTGTGCAGTTAGATAAATGGGGGCAAAGTATAGATTATCGGAATAAACAAGTGTGGCTGAAATAATAAAATATTGCAGGACATACTATTCATATGTAATCTGATAAATAAACAAAGGATGGATGCTGATTTGCATAAAATATATGTGATATTGGGTATACTAGGACAGGAAGGACAAGCTACCAGATGTTGAAGAGTAATGGGGTATTAGATTAAAAATTTAGGAAGGGGATTTGTATATGGGACATTATGTTATGTTTGTATAGCACTGGCTATTGCAATAAAAGTTAGTTGTTATAGCCAATGCTATTTCTAAAATATAAGTTTAGGGAGGCAGACATGGTCTATATGAGGGCAGAAGAAATTTTGCCGGAGCAGTATGTTGACGGAGAAAGTATTTATATTCCGCGCAAGTTATTACATAGGCAGGCATGGGGGACAGGTACACAGATCGAACAGGAACTTTTGAGGCGTGACAGACAGATTTACGAGGATTATCTTGCAGGAAGCAAGACGGAGGAACTAGCTTGTAAATACTTTCTGTCAGAGAAAAGCATACAGCGTATCCTAAGAAAAATGAGAAAACAATAGGCATCAATTGTTTGTTGTTCAAAAAAGTATGAGCTGATACTTGGTATTGGCTCATATTTTTTTGCAAAAATCCGTAAGGTGGAAGGCAGGATTAAAATATGTTACTCTATACCACAGGGGGAATGGCTATTAGAAACTATTTCTTCCATACTTAGCAAATTCGATACAGAAAAACCAGTTCATATTGGATGAAACCTGTGACGATCCATTTGTAAAATGGTGTGTCAGTAACAAAACGAATGCAATTAAAACATTTCGCTTTGACAGGGATGCTGTTATAAAACTTTGGAATGAAGGACTTATGGGCGGTGAGAATGAAATTGCAGAGTATGAAAATGGCGGTGTGCCATGGTGCATCACATATACTTTTATGCCGGATGAATTTTATCAATATCGGCAAGAAAGCTGTTCAGCGTGCAAAAGAGAGTAATTGATTATTTTGACTCTTTTGATGAACATATTAAGGACTTTGAGATAGAAAAATTTCCGTATGATGCGGATAGCAAAGAAGAAACCTATAAGATCAGTTCATTGCATAAAAAAATTGATTCGGATGCATTTGCAGAGATTCCTACATTGAAAAGTATTGATATCTTTAAGGGAGAGTGACGGGTATGGCAAGAAAAGACAGGAATGGGAATTGTAAGTCCAGAGGACATCGCCCAATCTTCTAATTTGATGATTGGGCGACACCCTTCAGAGGTATGATTTTTATGGTATTATTTCATTTTGTAAAAATTTCTTGATATATGAAATACTTTCTTCGGTTATAGTCAGCATAAAAGCCGAGTATCTACATTTTTGATAGCGTACCTTATCCATGATGAAGTCATATCCCATAACACATTTTGGATTGCAGTCATCAGGATTTACAAGGTGTTTACAGATGGATGCTTTTGAAATTTCTTTTTTCATCTCTGCCGGAAGTGTGTCCAGAAATCCCATATACTCATTGAGCCGTTGCGGATAAATTCTTATCTTAATTCCTGTTTTTCTGCAAACGAAAGTAGCTAATGTCTTTTTTGAATCTTGCAGAAGATAGGAAACAGTGGGACTGCTTTTAGCTGCTTTTATTCTACGTTTGCAGTTATTCTCTAAAAGAAAATTGTTTATATCTTCAATAAAATCTCTGTCTAAGCCCGTGATTTCTAAAAATTCATTATAAGAATTATCCATCATGCTTTAACCTCATATTTTTTAATTGGTATCCAAACTTCATACTGCATATTGTTTGGATCGGGATTAAGATAGACTTCCATATCGGGAGCGTTATCATATTCATATCCGGATGTTGGAAGCCATTCTGTTATAATGCGTCGTTCTAATTCCTGAATTGATATGCCTGTACCAATTCCACTAAATATAGCCCATGTGCAGGCGGGAATAATATATTCGTCCAGGGAATTATCAGTGTCAATAGAAGAAGATACGGCTATAAAATATTGCCATTCCTCTTTATTATTGCAAACGCTTACACCCAAAACGCCCATGGGCTGATTATTCATCAGTGGTGTTATCTTTTCAAATGTGCCGTTTATAGCTGCATTTTGCCACATCTGCGGTACAGCTATGAAATTATTTTCTATTTCTTTATCCAATGGGAAGGATACGCCCACAATATGAAAAGAATCTTTAGTTTCAATTCGATAACTTAGTTCCTCTACACCTTTAACAGTTAGTTTGAAACTGATTGGGGGATATGATTTTATGGTAGTTCCTCCTTTTTTTGCTATTGACGGTGCTATGCCATGTACACTTTGAAATGCCCTGTTAAATGCAGTTGGAGAGGCATAACCATATTTCATACCGATATCAATGATTTTCTCATTTCCATTTTGCAAATCGATGGCAGCTAAGGACATTCGCCTGCGGCGGATATATTCTGAAAGTGGAATACCCGCCATATATGCAAACATTCTTTGAAAATGGTATGTTGCGCAACATGCTATGTGCGCAAGCTCATCATAGCTTATTTCTTCTGCAAGATGCTCCTCAATATAAGAAATTGTTTTATTCAGTTTTTCTATCCATTCCATTCCTTTTACTCCAATCCAGTGATCATTTTACTTCTTTAGGTCGCTTGTCGCCTCTCTTTTCCTGCACAAAAAAGAGAGTATTTGAAGTCTATAGCTGCCTAAATCTTTGTATCATACAGACAAGGGCAGAATCAGGAAACCTG
>ERZ808051.1538-NODE-1538-length-14771-cov-4.146318_pt1 | contig 14771 bp, 10 predicted proteins | sample MGYA00380199_ERZ808051 | MGnify/ENA primary metagenome ERZ808051 (study PRJEB31490, sample SAMN06133391) | mouse gut metagenome | isolation source: J11 | host: mice | place: China: Chengdu | collected 2015-05 ...
TTACTGCAATAAAGGAGGTATAGGGGGTCATCATGCTGTATTTAAGGCCAAGCTGGGTCACCTCGCCCTTGATGTCGGGATCGTTTTCACTCAGGCCGTAATCGGTAAGCCGTTCCATTCGTTTGCGGGCCCAGAGATAGCGTATGGCATCGTTGTCCTTTAGGGGTTCGATTTCCTTAAGGGGAATTTCCCGGACAAACTTCCCGTCTCCGTTATTTCCCGTGATTTTGACTGTTCCGGTCAGATCGCCCCGCCATTTTCCGTAGACGAGGATGGGCCTTTGGGCGAAAAGAGTAGGAAGCTTTTTGGGCTCCACATCATAAACATCAAATCCCTCGTAGCTGACTTGAATGTCAGTGAGAATGGGAGACTCGATATAGGTGCGGAAGCGCTGGGCGGTTTCTTTTGCCTGGGAGGAATCTGTGACTACAAAGGACTCTCCCATACCTGTTTTTGCAATTCCGTCGATGAGATACCGGTTTACGGAGGTGCCGATTCCGAAGGAGAAAAAGCTTACCTGATCTAAATTGTTCTCTACAATGTTAAAGATTTCTTTTTCTCCGGAAATATATCCGTCTGTAATGACGATAACGCTCTGGGCCTTGTCATCCCCTAAGAAGGTAAGGGCGGATTTAAGGGCGGGGGCAAGCTCTGTCCCGCCGCCTCCCTGCTGTTCGTCAATGAGCCGAAGGGCTGTCCTGATATTTTTTTCGTTGGCGGCAACCGGGGAAGAGGACATGAGGAAGGCCTCCTCTGAGAACATCATCAGGTTGAAGGAATCGGTCTCTCTTAAGTTGCTGACCAGATCCTTGATCAGATCCTTGGCGGTATCCATGGGAAAACCGCACATAGAGCCGGATACATCCAGAACAAACATATATTCACGGGGCGGAATGTCCTCCGCCTCACAGCGCTGCGGCGGCTGTACCATCATCAAAAAAAAGTTTTCTTCTTCTCCCTGATTTAGCATCAGGCCGCAGTTTACCTCCTGGCCGTTTAACCTGTAATCCAGGATAAAGTCCCGGTTTCCCGCATAGTCGCTGGGGTCAGAGAGGGTGATCCTGGCAGAGTCCTCGTCGGTTTTGGCGACGCGTATGTCATGGGAGCTGCTGCTTATGTCGGCAATCGGAAGGCCTGCGGAGAGATTCACAGTGATGTTATATTTGTCTTTGGGGGTTACGCCTTCTGACAGATAGGGAGTTTCCACCCAATTATCCCCTGCGCTTTCGCTTTCCTGCGCTTCTTCCGGGCTTTGTGAGGGGCTGGGATAGCGGGGGCCTACAACGGTGGGGAATACAAACTGATAAGTATTTTCCACAGGCTCGATCAGCTCCGTGTAATGCAGCTCAATGCGGACATCGTCGCCCGGCATGATATTTGCCACATCCATGGTAAAGACATTGGGACGCTGCTGCTCCAGCAAAGAGGCGCTCTTGCCTTCGCTTTTGGCCTCCTCAAATTCTTCCTTGGCCTCTTCCTTTTCCTTGATCTTGGCAGTGACAATATTGTCGCCGATAATCATCTGCATGCCATGGATGGTGACGTTGGCGGAAGCGGGAAAGACATAGCTGGCGTTGACGGGGCTCTTGCCTTCGTTGGCGTAGGTCTGAACCACATAGGTTTCCGCGATGACGCCGTCGATATTGGTGGTGACAGAGGTTTCCTTTAAGGGGAAACGGTCTGTTTCCGGATCGCCGTTTAAGATGATAATATAAGGGGCAATGACCTGCTCCTTCTCTGAGTCGTCCTCTTCCATAGCATAGGCGGAAGAAGAGCCCAGAAGAAAAATAAGTATTGCCAAAACAGTGCAAAGAAGATTTTTTTTCTTTTTCATTTTTCCTCTCATTCCGCTGCACAGCAGCTTTTGTATTTTTCCGTTTTTCATATCCTGCATACCTGGAACGTTCTCTATATCAATAAATTACCGTGATCAGGCATCAAACTGGCATCAAACTGGCATCAGATTCCCATCAAAGTTGTATCATTTTTGCATCATTTGCGGTTTCTTTTTCGGGTGGAATCGTTTAAAATAAAAGAAGTGTGTAAACCAAAACAAAAGACCCATGAAGGAGACATGGAAGAATAAATTTTTAAACAGGGAAAGGAGTATGGAGTAAAATGGAACTGAGTTATCTTGCACTGAGAGAGCAAATCTGTGACATCTGCCATAAAATGTGGCAGCTCGGCTGGGTGGCGGCAAATGACGGAAACATATCCGCGAAACTGGAGGACGGCAGCTTTATGGCTACTCCTACGGGGATCAGCAAAAGCTTTATCACTCCGGAAAAGCTTGTGCGTATTGACAGAGAGGGAAAGGTGCTGGAAGCCTTAGAGGGATACCGCCCTTCCTCGGAAATAAAAATGCATCTGCGCTGTTATGAGGAGAGGGAGGATGTTGGAGCCGTGCTGCATGCCCATCCTCCGGTAGCGACCGGCTATGCAGTGGCCAACATTCCTCTGGACGAGTATTCCATGATCGAGACGGTGCTGACCCTGGGTTCCATCCCGGTGACCCCCTATGGAACCCCTTCCACCTACGAGGTGCCGGATGCCATCGCCCCTTACCTGGGGGAGCATGACGCGCTGCTTTTGCAAAATCACGGAGCTCTTACCGTGGGCGCCGATGTGGTAACCGCTTACTACCGGATGGAGACTCTGGAGCTTTTCGCAAAAATAAGCTTAAACGCCCATTTGCTTGGGGGTGCAAAGGAGCTCTCCAAAGAAAATATAGACCGGCTGATCTCCATGCGGGAGGGCTACGGCGTCACCGGAAAGCATCCCGGCTACAAGAAGTATTCCCAAAAAGAGACGGATTAACAAAAGGCCTTACTGCTTTTCGAGAAACGCTTTTACTTCCAGCAGGCTTTCAAACCGGCAAAAACAGAGCCGCCGGATTTCTTCATCCGGCGCCACCAGATCCGGCACCATAAGGGGCTTCATACCTGCGGCATGTGCGGAACGGATTCCGTTTGGCGAATCCTCAACGGCATAGCAGTCGGCAGGGGGAGCCCCTAATAATTCGCAGGCCTTTTGATAGATTTCAGGATGGGGCTTGCTGTGGGAAACCATGTCCCCGCACACCACAACATGAAAATACTTAAGGAGTCCGAGACTTTCCATTTCGCTGCGGACTGCCGCCTCTCTGGTAGAGGATGCCAGCCCGATCCGAAAATCCTGTTCCTTTAGAAATTCAAATAATTCATATACCCCGGGCTTTACAGGAAGCCCCCCTTCATCCGCCTGTCTGTGGAAAGCCTCCGAGGCCTGTTTTTGGAGCCGTTCATAGGGAAAGGCTTCTCCGTACACTCTCAAAAATAAGGCCTTTGTTTCCGGCGCAGTGATCCCGATACACTGGAGCAGGGTTTCTTCAATCTTTCTGATGCCTTCTTTTTGGGCGATTTTTTTCCAGATTTCCAGGATGAGCGCCTCCGAATCAATGAGAACGCCGTCCATATCAAATACAATATTCTTCATCATGTTTCCTCCATTTTGGGGACGTGGGCTATCCTTAATTTCTACGGGTACCCAGGCTGCGGTTTTGCGGAGCGAAAGCGCGGCGGCGCAGGACTTTACACCTGTCCGGGCGTTCTCCGGCATGGATAAGTATACCAGAAATTTTTTCTTTTTTCCACGTCTCTTTACAAATCATCAAAATGCCCTTATACTGAAATTACGATTATTCATTTCTTTCACGGGGCAATTCCCCAATCCTAAAGCTGTTGCCGTTTCTTTTTCGCGGCGGCAGGCATCGGTCCGTTAGTCGGATTTATTTCCTAAAACGATTGATTGTAACACAAAAAAACATTATAATGGAGGAAAACCTATGGCAAAACGACAAAAGAGGCAATGGTTCAGGCGCGGCGTCTGGTGGGAAAAAATCCGGCAGAACCGCAAACACAAGGACAGGCTCTTCCGCTACCTGTTCCGGGACAAAAAATATTTATTAGAGCTGTACAATGCCCTTCATGACAGCGCCTACACAGACCCGGAGGCTTTAGAGGTGGTCACCATGGAGGACGTCATCTTCATGAAGATGAAGAACGATTTATCCTTTCTCATTGACAGCCGCTTAAGCCTTTACGAGCATCAGAGCACATGGAATCCCAACATGCCCCTGCGTGGTCTGTTCTATTTTTCCCAGCAGTATGAGGGCCTGCTGGGTGCAAAAAACGCGGATATGTACGGGAGGGGAAGGGTGGAGCTGCCGACGCCGGAGTATATCATCTTCTACAATGGAAGCGGGATGAAGGAGGATAGAAGGACCCTTTACTTATCGGACAGCTATTCCCTGGGGCGCGGAAGCGGAGCCCTGGAGTGTACCTGCCAGGTGATCAATGTAAGGCGCGGGCACAACAGGGAGCTGATGGACAAATGCCGCAGGCTGTGGGAGTATTCGGAGTTTGTATCGGAGATAGAGTCGGGAATAGAGGCCGGGCTTGGCCGGGAGGAGGCGGTGCAGTCGGCCATAGACCGGTGTATAGAGAGGGATATACTGACAGATATATTGAGAACAGAGAAAAGCGAGGTGCTTCATATGATCTTTTTGACGGAATATGATGAGAAAAAGCATTTACGGAATACTTTTGAGGAAGGACGGGAAGAAGGCAGGGCAGAAGGAATAGCGGAAGGAAAAAGAGCGGGATTGGCGGAGGGGCTGCGAAGAGGCCGTGACGAAAAGCTGCTTGAACAGATTGAGAAAAAGCGTTCTAAGGGGAAAGGCCCGCAGGAGATTGCCCGGGAGCTGGAGGAGGACATTGATACGATTCGCAGGCTGTGCGATTTATAAGGGAAAAAGATTGACTTTTTATCACGCTCTTGCTATTGTAAAATCTGTTACAGAGTACAGAAAGGACAAGAACAGACCTTATGATAAGAGAAGATTATCCTTATTTATATGAAACCCATATGCACACCTGTGAGAGCAGCGCATGTGCCCGCAGCACAGGGGAAGAAATGGCCAGAGCGGCAAAAGACAAGGGGTATACGGGAATTATTATCACAGATCACAGTTGGTATGGCAACAACGCCATTGATCCCGCCCTTCCCTGGAAGGAGTGGGTGGAGCAGTTTTGCACAGGCTATGAAAATGCCAGAAAAGAGGGGGAAAGGATCGGGCTGGATGTGTTTTTCGGTTACGAATCCGGTTATCATGGGACGGAGTTTTTAATATATGGTGTGGATCAGGGTTGGCTGATTGCCCATCCTGAGATTAAAGACGCCACGGTCAGAGAGCAGTACCGTCTCATCCATGAGGCAGGGGGGTTGGTGATCCAGGCCCATCCCTTCCGGAAAGCAGACTATATTGAACAATTCCGTCAGTTCCCTGAGGATGTAGACGGCGTGGAGGGGATCAACGGCGCCCATTCCTCCCCCTTAAGTGTCAGCCATAATCATCCGGAGTTTGACCGGCAGGCCATCGCCTATGCGGAGGAAAATCATCTGCCTTTAACGGCAGGATCAGACATTCACATGAAGGAGCTTTTTGGGTGCGGCATGGCTTTTAGCAGAAAGCTGCAGTCCATTGGGGATTTCTGTCAGGCAGTGAGGGGGAGAGAGGACTATCTTTTGACGGACGGCGTTTCCTGGTATGACAGAACCGGAAGGCCCGTGTGAAAATATTGTGAACGCTTGGAAATGAAAGGAGGAAGCAGAATGCATAATCAATTTGACGTGATTATCATCGGCGCAGGGCCCGGAGGGATCTTTTGCGCCTATGAGCTATTAGATAAAAAGAAGGACTTGAAAGTCCTTCTGCTTGAAAAAGGACGCTCCATAGAAAAGAGGCAGTGCCCGAAAAGGACGACGAACCGGTGCGTTGGATGTAAACCCTGCTCCATTACCACCGGTTTTGCAGGAGCGGGAGCTTTTTCCGACGGAAAGCTTTCTTTGTCTCCGGATGTGGGCGGAAATCTGCCGGCTATTCTGGGATATGATGTGACGCAGGAGCTGATCAGGGAATCTGACAGTATCTACTTAAAATTCGGTGCGGACACCAAAATTTACGGCGTGGATAAGCAGATGCAGATCAGAGAAACAAGGCTGAAAGCAATCAATGCAAACCTAAAGCTGGTGGAGTGCCCTATCCGGCATCTGGGAACCGAGGAGGGGTATAAGATTTATGAGAAGCTTCAGCACCATTTGGAGAAGCAGGGAGCGGAGCTGATTTTCAATACCATGGTGGAGGAGATCCTGGTGGAAGAAGGCAGGGCCGTAGGGGTCCGGACAGATAAGGGGGAAATCTTTTACGGAAAGGAAATCGTCTCCGCGGTAGGACGCGAGGGAGCGGACTGGTTCCGGGAAAAGTGTGAGGAAATCGGAATTGAGACCACACCGGGGACGGTAGACATTGGCGTAAGGGTGGAGGTGCGCGATGAGGTAATGCAGTTTTTGAATGAAAACCTGTATGAGGCAAAGCTGATTTATCACACGCCTACCTTTGACGATAAGGTGAGGACCTTTTGCACCAACCCATCCGGGGAGGTAGCCACGGAGTACTATGAAGGGGGACTGGCAGTGGTAAACGGCCATGCCTACAAGTCGAAGGACTATAAGACCAATAATACCAACTTTGCTATACTGGTCAGCAAGAATTTTACCAAGCCCTTTAAGACTCCCATCGAATATGGAAAGCACATCGCGCAGCTTTCGAATATGCTTTGCGGAGGGAAAATACTGGTACAGACCTTTGGTGATTTTAAGAGAGGAAGAAGGACCACAGAGGAGAGGCTTAGCAGAAATAACCTGATTCCTACCTTAAAAGACGCAGTGCCCGGGGATTTATCCCTTGTATTTCCTCACAGAATCATGGTTGACATTGAAGAAATGCTGGTGGCGCTGGATAAGATTACACCCGGAATCGCCGCGGATGAGACCCTTCTGTATGGGGTCGAGGTGAAATTTTACTCCAACAAAGTGATCGTAAATCAGGATTTTGAGACGAGCATCCGCGCGCTTAGGGCAATCGGAGACGGAGCCGGAGTGACCCGGGGGCTGCAGCAGGCATCTGCTAACGGAATCAGTGTGGCGAGAAGTATCCTGAGGGCGATGGAAGTATGAGGAGCGGTAAAAGGGGAATTCTGATTTTCCTGCTGGGTCTGTTTTTTTTGTCCCTGTCCGGCTGTGAGAAAAAGGAGGGGGATGTAAAGCTGGTGCTTACCACCGGCTTTAAAAAGGATGAGATTTTCCGGATCGAGGCCATGTCATGTACCCTGCCGGAGGTTATGGTTTATCTGACCAATACCCAGGATCAATATGAAAGCGTTTACGGCGAGGAGATCTGGAAAACGGATTTAAACGGAGTGACCCTGGAGGAGAGCATCAAAGAGACGGTGCTGGCCCAGCTTGCCCAGATCAAAACCATGAATCTTCTGGCCCAGCAGTATGGAGTCCTGCTGGAGGAAGAGGAGGAGGAAAAGGCCAGGGAAGCGGCCGGGATTTACTTTGATTCTTTAAACCAGACAGAGCGGGAGGCAATGCAGGTAAATGAGCAGATCCTTGAGAAGCTTTATACGGAGCTGGCTTTGGCCAATAAGGTGTATGAGTATATTATCAAGGATATTAACCCGGAAATCAGCGATGATGAGGCCCGCAGCATTACGATACAGGATATTCTAATCAAAACCTACAGTCAGGACGGTGCAGGTAAAAGAATTGCCTATGATGAAACCGCCAGAGAGGACGCCTATAAGCGGGCTAAGGAGATCCTGCTTCTTGCCCGGGATGAGGACAACGATTTTGAGAGCCTGGTGCTCCAGTACAGCGAAGGCGAAAAAGGAACGTATTCCTTCGGCAAAGGGGAAGTGGAGGAGGCGTTCGAAAAAGCGGCGTTCAACCTGGAGACAGGAGAGATCAGCGGCGTTGTGGAGACAGAAGAGGGATTTCATATCATCAAGTGCGTCAGTACCTTTAACCGGGAGGAGACCGACGCCAACAAAGTAAAAATAGTAGAAAAGAGAAGAGAGGAGGTTTTCGGACAGGAGTATGACGCTTTTGTGGATTCCCTGACCAGAACCTTGAATGAGGAGCTATGGGACAGCGTGGCCTTTGTGAAGGATGATGAGATTGTCACAAAAGATTTTTTTGAGATTTATCACCGTTTTTTTGCTCCCCAATAGCTTACAGGAGCTTTGGACGAGTGTTTTATAAAAATTTAATAATCCCGGAAACTCCCGTAAATACAGTCTTTTTCGGGTAATCGGATGAAATTATTAGCACTCATATTAATTGAGTGCTAATTTTCTCTTGACTTTTGGGGAAAAGAGAATTACACTTGTTTTTAGCTTAAAAAATTTATTAAATTCAGAATCTGAATTGGGACAGAAAACAGAGAAAATAAGAAGGAGTGATTATCGTGGCAGAGAAGCACGGAAACTTATCTATCAACAGTGAAAACATATTTCCAATCATTAAGAAATGGTTATATTCAGACCATGACATTTTTTTCAGAGAATTGATTTCCAATGGATGCGACGCCATCACGAAGCTGAAGAAGCTGGATATGATGGGGGAATATTCCTTGCCGGCAGAGTATAAGGGCAAGATCCAGGTGCTGGTAAACCCGGAGGAAAAGACGCTGAAATTTATTGACAACGGCGTGGGAATGACGGCGGATGAGGTGGAGGAATACATTAATCAGATCGCTTTTTCCGGTGCGACGGATTTTATTGAGAAATATAAGGACAAGACCAATGAGGATCAGATCATAGGTCACTTCGGCCTGGGCTTTTATTCCGCGTTCATGGTGGCGGACGAGGTGCATATCGATACCCTTTCCTGGCAGAGCGAGGCAAAGCCTGTACACTGGGAGTGTGACGGCGGCACGGAATTTGACATGAGAGAAGGGGAAAGGACAGAAGTAGGTACCACCATAACCCTTTTTATCAACGAGGATGTGCTGGAGTTCTGTAATGAATATAAGGCAAGGGAGGTCATCAGAAAATACTGTTCCTTCATGCCCATCGAGATCTATCTTTCCAAAGAAAATACCACAGACACCCAGACCATTGATGCGGATGAGAAGTTAGAGACCGACACAGTGGTAGAGGAAATTAAACCCGAAAAGGAAGAGGACAAATTAAGATACAAGATTATCAGACGTCCTGAGCTTTTAAATGAGACAACGCCTCTTTGGACCAAGCATCCCAACGACTGCACCAAGGAGGAATATCTGGAATTTTACCGCAAGGTGTTCCAGGATTACAAGGAGCCCTTGTTCTGGATTCACCTGAATATGGACTATCCGTTTAATTTAAAGGGAATCCTTTACTTCCCCAAGATCAATATGGAGTATGAATCCATCGAGGGCGTGATCAAGCTTTATAACAATCAGGTCTTTATTGCGGACAACATTAAGGAAGTCATTCCGGAATTTCTGATGCTTCTTAAAGGCGTGATTGACTGCCCCGACCTGCCTCTTAACGTGTCCAGAAGCGCCCTGCAGAATGACGGTTTTGTAAAGAAAATTTCCGACTATATCAGCAAAAAGGTGGCGGATAAGCTTTCAGGCATGTGCAAGACCGAAAAGGAGGAATACGACAAATATTGGGATGACATCAGCCCCTTCATTAAGTTTGGCTGCCTGAAGGATGATAAATTCTGTGAGAAGATGACAGATTACATTCTCTTTAAGAATCTGGAGGGCAAATATCTGACCCTTCCCGAATGCCTGGAGGTAAACAAGAGCGACCCGGATGAGGCAGAGGAGGAGAAGGATGCAGCCCAGGAGAGCGCAGCCGAAGAGGAAGACACTAAAAAAGACGGCTCTGCAGATGACGATGCCGGCGAAGATACCCAAAGCGCCGCTCCCGAGGTGGTAGACGCCGACGGCAACGTAGTAAGCGGCGAGGAGGCCGGGGATGCTGAGGAAGACGGAGAGGAAGAAAAGAAAGAAAAGGTTATCTACTATGTAACCGATGAAAAACAGCAGAGTCAGTATATCCAGATGTTTAAATCCGCTAAAATGGATGCCGTTATTCTGACACACAACATTGACCAGCCCTTTATCTCCCAGTTGGAATCCAAGAATGAGGGAATCAAATTCCAGAGAATTGACGCTGATTTGACGGATACCTTCAAGGCCAAGACCAACAAGAAGACAGAGAAAGAGCTTGAAGCTGCGGCGCAGGCCGTGGAAAAGGTGATGAAGAAGGTCTTAAAGAAAGACAAGATCACCATCAAGGTTGAGAAGCTCAAAAATAAAAAGATTTCTTCCATGATCACCCTGTCCGAGGAAAGCAGAAGAATGCAGGATATGATGAAGATGTATTCCATGCCGGGTATGGATATGGGAGGCTTCGGTAAGGAAGGGGAGACGTTGATTTTAAACGCCAGCCATCCGCTGGTACAGTATGTGATGGAAAATACCGAGGACAAGAACGTGAATATGATCTGCGAACAGCTCTATGACCTTGCACTGCTCCAGCACGCGCCTCTTGAGCCTGAGGCCATGACCAAATTTGTAGCCAGAAGCAACGATATTATGATGCTGCTTACCAAATAAATCAGAATAATACAGGTCTGATCAGAACCGCCCCTGTGCCGGATGGACAGGGGCGGTTTTTTCGGCAGCGGGCCAATTTCGGCGCAAAAAGCAAAAGAAGCCTCCTTTCATATCCACATAGGCTGCAAAAGCTTTACGATATTGCTGATGGTTTCTGTCAGAACCTCCGGGGACAGAGTCTGGTTATTGATGTAAGCGTGGTAACCGCCCTGAATACAATAGGAAAGCAAAATATTTTTTGCGGGATCCTTTTCAAGCCCGGGGTAGAGACAAAAGATTGCCTTTTTAAGCTGGCTCTCCAGCTTATCGGCCAGCCGGCTGCGCTCCTTGCCGGAAAAAAGGGTGTTGATGATAGATAAATGAGACATAAACGCCATGCAAAGCTCTCTGGTAAAAATATCGGGGCTTCTCATGGATTCTTCGTGGGTCAGGGAAATACCTCTGAGCATGGACAGGATGGTTTCCGTTTCCAGGGCGTCTGAGAGCTGGTAAATATCCTGGTAATGAGAGTAAAAGGTAGACTTATTGATGCAGGCTAAGGTGCAGAGCTCCCGGACGGAGATCTTTTCCAGGGGTTTTTTTGAGCGAAGCTCCATAAAAGCGTTTTTGATGGCTTTTTCTGTTTTTTCAATTCTAAGATCCATGACAAACCTCCCGTTATTTTCCCACTGTCCGGGCGTTCTCCGGCGCGGGTATGAAAAGCAACAACCTCCCTGACGTTCGGATCAGTGATCGATTTTTCCTTTGACGTTCCTGTAGAATAAAGCTATTATACTTCTATAGACTGAGAAGGGCAAGAATATAAAGGGAAAGGGAGGCTGTTTGAAGGATGAAAAACTTTTTTCTCATTGTCATTGGTCTTTCAATGGCTCTTTTTTTGTCAAGAACAGGAGAGGATACCGGAATTGAGTGCATGTGCGAGTATCCCTGGCAGCATGCTTATGCGCAGTACATCAACGACCTTGAATATTATGCAGGGCTGTATATCAGGGATCTGAATGGAGATGAGATTCCCGAGGCGGTAATTGATGTCAACACGCTGGGAAGCGCCATTGTCCTGTATTACACCCAGGAGGGCAGGAAGGAGCTGGAGCTGGAGACGGTATCAGCCTGGGGAAGTGTCACTTATATCCCGGACACCGGACAGTTCCTGTATTGTCCTTTTTACGGACATACCACGGGAACCTGGGGGTATGAGGAATATTACCTTTACGACTGGACAGGAAAAGCATACGAACAGACCTTCTCCATGCTCAGGGAAAGCGGATATTTCCACGATGAGGGAAATTATGAATATGGGCAGAGCTATATTGACGGGAAGAAAACGGACAATAAAAGCTTTGAGGATAAGCTGGCGGAAATAGAAAAGCTCAGGGACAGAAACAGCGGGAACCTTCCGTTTTGGAATTTAGAGGAGGAAGGGTTTGAGGAAAAGGTGAAGGAGATCCTTCCCTGCTATCGGATGGAGTTAAGCGACACTCCATAAAAAAGGTTGGTTAACCGCCGATTGTCCGAAAATGTCGGTGGACAGAGAAACTTCTTAAGGATATGATGGACATAACAAATTAAACCACTGCTGTCTATTATCTTTGAGGAGGATGCTTATGGATTTCTACGGATTTTATACAGGGAAAATATTTGATGCTTATGAATATTTAGGAGCCCACAGGCAGGAGAACGGGATTACATTCCGCACCTTTGCCCCGGGGGCAGAGAAGGTTTCTTTGATCGGCGAGTTTAACGGCTGGCAGGAATGGACTATGAATAAGGCTTATGACGGCAATTTCTGGGAGATTCACGCAGAGGGCGCGAAGGAAGGGGAAATGTATAAATACCGTATTTATCCCAGGAACGGACAGTGGATTGATCACTGCGATCCTTATGGCTTTGGTATGGAGCTTCGCCCTGATACGGCTTCTTTTATCCGTGATATGGATGGGTTTGTGTTTACGGATGAGGCCTGGATGCAGTCCCGAAGCGATTGTAAAAACAAGCCGCTGAATATTTATGAGGCTCATCTGGGATCCTTCCGTAAGCCCTCCGGGAAGGCGGATGCCTGGTACAATTATATGGAAATGAGCGAAATTCTGATTCCTTATCTGAAAGAGAAGGGTTATAATTATCTGGAGGTTATGCCCTTAAACGAATATCCCAGCGATGAGTCCTGGGGGTATCAGAGCACAGGCTTTTTCAGCCCCACCTCCAGGTACGGTACGGCGGATCAGCTAAAGGCCTTTGTGAATGCCTGCCACTTGAATGGAATCGGAGTGATTATGGATTTTGTCCCGGTTCATTTTGCGGTGGACGGCTATGCCTTGGCAAGCTATGATGGCACGGCCCTGTATGAATATCCCAATTCCGCGGTGGGGGTCAGCGAATGGGGGAGCTGTAATTTCATGCATTCCCGGGGGGAGGTGCGCAGCTTTCTGCAGTCGGCGGCCAACTATTGGCTTAAGGAGTATCACATGGACGGCCTGCGCATGGATGCTATCAGCCGGGCGATCTACTGGCAGGGCAGTCCGGAGCGGGGGGTAAACAGGAATGCGGTGGATTTCCTGAAATATATGAATGAGGGGTTAAAGCGGCTTCATCCCACGGCCATTCTTGCGGCGGAGGATTCCACCTCCTTTCCCGGCGTCACTAAGGCGGTATCGGAGGGCGGCCTTGGATTTGATTATAAGTGGGATATGGGCTGGATGAACGATACCCTGAATTATTTCCGCACAGAGCCCAAATACCGGAGTGAAAATTACCACAGGCTGACCTTTTCCATGATGTACTATTATGACGACAGGTTTCTGCTTCCCCTCTCTCATGACGAGGTGGTGCATGGAAAAGCGACGATCCTGCAGAAAATGAGCGGCCAATATGAGGAGAAATTCCCTCAGGCCCGCGCCTTTTATATGTATATGTACGCCCATCCCGGCAAGAAGCTGAATTTTATGGGAAATGAAATAGGACAGCTTCGGGAGTGGGACGAAAAGAGGCAGCAGGATTGGAATCTGTTAGAGTATCCCCTTCATCAGTGCTTTTCGCGGTTTATGGAGGAGCTGAATGAGATTTACAGAGAGCACCCGGCGCTTTATGAGAAGGATTACGACAGAGAGGGCTTTGGGTGGCTTGACTGTCATCAGGAAGAAAGGTGTATTTATGCGTTTGAGCGTATAAGCCGTAAGGAGCGGATTGCGGCGGTATTCAACCTTTCGGATCAGAGGTATGAGGAATATGTGCTGAAGGTTCAAAACGCCCGGGAATTACAGCCCCTGCTTTTAAGCGAGTGGGAGGATTTTGGCGGTAAAGAGACAAGAGAGCGTAAAAAACTGGCAGGGAATGAGGGGAATTTCAGGCTTACCCTGCCGGCTTACTCGGCCGGGTATTATCTGGTGGGGTGAGTTTGTAAAGGAGGGCCATAAACATGCTGATAACAGAAAAAACAATCAGCCAGCTCTATGCCGGCTGGCTTGCCAAGGTGATCGGAGTGCGTCTGGGGGCTCCCGTGGAAGGGTGGACATACCGGATGATTCAGGAAAAGTATGGCACCATAGAGGGATACATTTCGGATTTCAAAAACTTTGCGGCGGATGATGACACAAATGTGCCGATTTTCTTCATACGAGCCCTGGAAAAATGGGACAAAGACCACGAGCTGGAGGCCGCGGACGTGGCACAGGCGCTGCTGGACTATGCGCCCTACGAGCACGGGTTTTTCTGGTGGGGCGGCTACGGCATATCCACAGAGCATACGGCCTATCAGAATCTGATAAACGGCATTCCTGCCCCACGCAGCGGGAGTGTTGCCCAGAACGGGGCTGCCGTTGCAGAGCAGATCGGAGGGCAGATTTTTATCGATACCTGGGGGCTGGTATCTCCCGGCAGGCCGGAGCTGGCGGCAAGAATGGCAAGGGCGGCGGCAAGCGTAACCCACGACGGAAACGGGGTTTACGGCGGTATCTTTATCGCCTGCTGTATCAGCATCGCATATACAGAGCAGGTGATCCGAAAGATACTTGATAAGGCTCTGACATTCATACCCGATGACTGCGAATATGCAAGGGCTGTGAGAGCCATGATGGATTATCACGAAAGGCATCCCGGGAATTGGCGGGAGTGTTTTTCTTATATCTATGAAAACTTCGGATATGATAAATATCCCGGCAACTGCCATATCATCCCCAATATCTGTGTGATGATTCTGTCCCTTTTGTACGGAGAGGGAGATTTTGACGCCACCCTTGAAATCTGTACCATGTGCGGCTGGGACACGGATTGTAAT
>ERZ808051.1540-NODE-1540-length-14735-cov-13.615568_pt1 | contig 14735 bp, 7 predicted proteins | sample MGYA00380199_ERZ808051 | MGnify/ENA primary metagenome ERZ808051 (study PRJEB31490, sample SAMN06133391) | mouse gut metagenome | isolation source: J11 | host: mice | place: China: Chengdu | collected 2015-05 ...
TATAGGTCCACATCATGGATGGTCATACATCATAAAAGGTTTTGAAGTTTGAGTGGTAATTTTTCTACAATTCCTAAGCTGCGGACCAAGGGTGGAGCCGACACCATTCATTTCCATGACAACAGAATATTCTGGCAGTGTGGAAGCAGTCTCGTTCATTTTCACGCGCAGGGATTCCACGGTTTTGGAGGCAGTGTCCAGCATTTCCACGGCCTGCTGTATCAGCATTTGGGTGTTGTCATCTTTTGGGAATACAGCGATCATGTCAGAAGAGAGCTGGTAAATCTTCCCGGCTTTCTGTGCACTGAAGTTGTAGCCTTTGCATTTACACCAGTCCTGATAGTTCTGGGTGAAGTCTTCTGGTGACATGGAGCGGACACAGTCCACATGCCAGTAGGTATGGACGAAGTCCACCCATTTCTGGCGGCCGTCGCTGCGAGCAGGGCTGTCAAAGAAGCCGTTGGCACCCGGATAGGTCTGGTCAAGCAGGGCAATGAGGTTGTTCTTCATGGCTGTCTTTTGATCCATATAGAAACCGAACTGGCGGTTCATGGTTTTGAGTTGGTTGCGTGTTTTATCCATGCTTCCATACTGCTTGAGTTTTGACCTTCTGTCAAGGGTGTAGCGGGCAATCTTTTTGGAATCGGCCTTGTCCGTCTTGGGGGCACGCAGGGAATCATCCCCGAAATCTTTGATGAGGATGGGATTTACAGTACTGACAAAGATACCAGCATCGGAAAGCCATGTGGCAACTGGTTCGTAATATCTGCCAGTGTGCTCCATGCAGACTTTCGTTTCTCCATCAAGCCTCTTAATCTGTTCAATCAGGGCATTGATTGCAGACTGAGTGTGGGGAAAATCACAGGGCGGCATCAGGACAATGTCGCCGGGCTGGCGGATTGTGACAGTACTTTTACCTTTGGAAACATCAATACCAACAGCGTTCATAATGGATACTCCTTGTAAAAAATTTTGGCAGTGGTCAATACCAGGTTTACTCATTGCCTGTTCAATCTACTGGGTTTATCACACGAACGCCGGAGGGTTCAACCTGCGTAAAACGAATGCTGCGAATGAGGGGATGGTTGGCTGACTGATTTACGGACGCTTAGTCCCAGGAGGAAGAAGCCAGACCTATTGCCACACTTATTCTAACAGCTTAAGCAACAAGATGGGTAATTCCTTACTGGCTGTAAGGGGTATTAACCATAAATATATTGTAGTAGTGAGGAAGTAATGCAAGTCTAGTAAATCAGATTCAGTCAGGTTTGCAGTTATGCTTTCTGGGAGATTTTTGATGAATGTGCATTTCTATTTTAAAATGTGCATCGTTCATGTGCATATTAATGCGAAGATGTGCACATACAAATTTAATTCGATGCACATAATGTGCAAATATATAAAATAGTGTTGCGCACATAATTAATATGTGTTATCTTAGAATTACAAATAAAACAACCTATGAACGGGATGAAGAAACGAAGGAGGATTTTATGATGACCATTAATTTTGTTGAAAGTGAATCAATGACTACTCAGGGGAAATGGGATACAATTGTTAAGCGGTATGGAAAGAAGTGGACTATCAAGCCGCTTGGCGGTGGGAATGGCAACTGGCTGTTGACCAAGAAGAGTGATGTGCTGGTCAACGGGAAAAGTTACCGAGACTTTGTCCTCGACCATTATGGCAAGTGCAAGCTGACAAAGAAACTCGTCGACAAGTTCCGCAAGGATGTGGAAAATGGTAAAGTAAAATTATAATAATCATGGTTGAATTTGTTCCTCGGATGAAGGCTATAAATGTAGGAATACATCTGGTGGCGGCTGTCCCCAACAGGGTTTTGAAATAAGATAGTCTGCTCAGTCGCAGGAATAGTATAGCGACATCCCCAGATGCACACCCGAAAGGGTGTGCATTATTAGTATGACGAGCATGTCTGTGTTCCGTGGTGAAAGTTCACATAGACGTAGCTACAGAGACTGTAAATTTAATTGTGTATTGTCGGAAATTGGTATGTATATATATCGTGTTTAATCTTTGTTCACACTAATGTGCATTCTAAATTTATAAATATTTAGTCACATAGGCCATTCCTAATGATGCATAAGTCACCAATTTTTTCTCACTATTGATGATCCAACAACAATAACACCTTTTTTCGACTTCTTATCAATATCTTTATATGTTATTGACTTAAAAAACTGTAAAAAAAGAAAACCCAGCTAGGCGCTTTAGCAACACATCGAACCTACCGGCTTTAGCCGATAGTGGTTCAGTTTGGTTGCGACAAGAGGTCCGCGTTAGGAATATGGATAAAGGAGTGGGTGTTTTTTAGCATATATAGGATATATAGGAGCAACTATTCGCAAAATGACAGTTTAACGAATAGTTATAGTTGTTCGATAAGATATATACTAATATACTGTGTGTCCTGTTTTCATACTATAAAAAAGCTCCTGATTAACTATAAATAGCTAAAGAAATGAAAAAACCAGAATTTAGAATTGAAGTTCAAATTCTGGTTTTTTCATTTTCCGCCTGTTCTATAATATTTGGCTTCCTGGCTGTGACTTAATTTTCTTATTCGGAAATTACCTTACAGCGTCTTTTATAACACGCAATCCCATATTTACGGATTGTTATCATGCCGTCATCAACCAGTTTTTCCACGTAATTGCGGTCATTAATCTGCTTCATGGCCTCCCTGCATGTGGTGTCAAATGACGCATTTTCCGCATACTTTAATTCAATGACAATGCCTGTTTCCTGCTCCTCGATTTCTATACTGATGTCACTATAACCATAGCCAGACTCAGCATTTGACTGGACATCCCATCCGTCCATATTTCCGAAAAGGCCAAGTAAGATGCCATGATAAAAATTCTCCTTCATTTCCTTTCTAACATTTGTATCACGGATGCTGATTGTCTTTTTCAGGTAAGAATTGAATCCCTCCTCGATAGCGGCCGTGTCGTTTTCCAGGAAAGCCCTACAAAAATCCTCCAGTTTTTCTGTGTTTTTTTCGGTTTCCCACTTGAACCATTCGCGGATCTGACGGATAAAAATCCACTGTATTTCCCTGTTTGGAATGACAAGCTCTGTCAATTCCCCGGTCTGTACACTGCGCTGTGTCAGATATCCGGTTGTAAAGAGGATGCTCCACAGGTTGTCCGCATCGGAATCCAGATCCCTGTAGGTCAGTTCCTGATGGATTATTTTTTTTATACCGTTTCCGTTAATCAGTTGTTCGATATCGTTTCTGTCCGATGTTTTCGCCCTGCTTAAAAATCTCCTGATAATGTCATTGCTGCTTGTGTTTACCCAGTAATTCTGTGGTTCTGTGGACGGTTCCATTCTCAGGGCGTGGCAGTAGCTGACTACATCCCACGGACAATATACCTCCAATTTTCCAAAACGGTATCCGTCATACCATTTCTTTATGACGTCGTATTTTTCCATAAATCCATAATATTTCAGCAGATTTTGAACTTCCCTGTCCAAAAATCCAAAATATTCATTATACTGTACATCTTTTACTGTGTATACATTAAAATTATTCAGTCCGGTAAAGATACTTTCCTTTGATATCCTCAGACACCCTGTCAGGACCGCAAATTTCAGGCTGTCGTTTGTCTTAAATGCATTTCCAAACAGGATTTTGACCAGTTCCACCATGGAATCGTAATATCCTGACTGGTATGCCTTATCAAGAGGCACATCATATTCATCAATCAACATGATGACGTCCTGATCATAATGCTTCTGTAAAAGCTGTGACAGCGTCTGTAGGCTGTCCTTTAAAAGTTCGTCGGACATGGTAAATGCGCCTGTTTTATCCATAGAGACAAGTGCCTTGTACTGACTGCGTTCAGCGTCATCAATCCTGTCGCTTTCCAGCAGGAACCGAAACCGCATTGCTTCTTTCCCTATAATTCTTCGGAGCATTACTTTTGCATCATCAAAGCTTTCTCCAGTCGCCCCTTTTAAGGTAATTGAAATAACCGGAAATTTCCCCATATATTCTTCACACAGCTCTTTTTCCTTTGAAATCTCAAGCCCGTCAAAAAGCGTGATGTTGTTAAACGGCATGACGTCACTGCCTGCTTCGAAAAAATATTTCAGCATACTCATGTTCAGGGTTTTTCCAAACCGTCTTGGCCGCGTAAACAGGTTCACTTTCCCTGGATTCTCCAGCAATGTTTTAATCAGTCCGGTCTTATCGACATAGTAGAATCCCCCGGTACGTATTTCTCTAAAATTTTCAATCCCTACAGGGAGCTTTGTCTGCATTTCCATAACACATCCTTTCCGATTCTTCCTGTTTGTGAAAAGTATCCCTATTCCATATTAAAATATTATATTATCATACTTTCCCTTGCGCTTGCCTATAGTATATCATACATCATTATAGAAAGCACATATAATTCCTGTAAATATTGATCATCTTAAAGAAGTTCCCCTGTATTCAAATTCACAAAGTTCTCTAATTTAATCTCAGAATGAAACCCAGCTCCATACTCTCCTGCTCTCGTTTGATCATCCAATTTAAAGGAAATATTATATAGTTTTCCTGTCTTTGTTTTCCGTATCAGGTCATTTTTAATAAAATATGACAATACCTTCTTATGTCCTTCAATATCATCACAGTTCAAATAAAAACAGCATACTCCTTCCGATGCATCTGTATGCTTTGCTTCTACACAGATACCATTTACAACTGCTTCTTCACATATATGTACGGCAAACTCCTTATTATTGAAGAAATGCATCCACTTTCCGCATTTATGCCGATCTAAGTTGCTTTCCTCTTCACTCATATAAAAGATCCAGCCATCTAAAGATATTTTTTTCACTTTATCCACACCTAATCCTTTCATCATTCGTTCACTCCCTATATTTTTCTTTCAATCCTATTCAAATAAGTATCCTGCACCAATTGCATTAAGATTAATTTCAATTGTTTCTGCATCTTCTGCTTGTTTTATGCCACGAACAGCAACTATATCTGTACCATGACGATCAAATATAGTTGGCATAATATTGATGTTTAATTCTGCTTGAGAAAGGAAGCGAAGAAAGTGCTTTTTTACAAAGACATCACCGTCCAAAATGATTTTTCTGTTGCTTTCCTTTTCACGTAGCCGAGCACAAGGCTTTCCTGCGTTGTTTGTGTACTTTTCGATATAACAATCGAACTTATCCATAGACATTTCCTCCTTAAATTTTGATATAATTAGATTATCAAAATTTAAGGTGTCCATATAAGAACGTTTTTCGGGATTTCCGGGAAATACCGCATTAATCAGTTCCCTCATAGAACGAATATGTTTTCCTGACCAGTCCTTTTTGAAATCAACAAATTTAAAAACATTATAATCCCGAAAAAACGATGCCCAATCGCTAATATCAGTGTTTTGAATAAACCATTCTTTAATCGGAATGCCATTGACTTCAGCTTTTTCTTTAAGTGTAGTTACTAAGGCAAGCATTTCACAATATTGGTATTCTATTTCAGAGGATTTGAGGAAGTCTGCAATTAGTCCCTCACGATATCCTATCATCCGACTATCGGTTGTAACAAGAAAACCAAGTATTGACCTATATTGCCGATATCCAAAAAGCATGCCTGTCTTGAAAATAACCTTAGACTCTTGTTTTATTCCAGCAACCTCCATCTCTTTAAGACAGTGATAAAGAAAATTAAACTGATACTTCCATTCAATTGTATAATAGGCGAGGGAATAAAAAACCATCTTCTTATCACTGTCATTACATTGTTCTTTCCAGCTAAGCACTAATTTGTCATATTGCTTGGCAATATCAATAAAACGAGAATTTGATATTTTCTTAGATGAAGGAATACGATGATGGATAATTGCTTTTATCAGATCAATTTCTCCAATATTCGTTATTTCAAAAAAATTCATTTCTGAAAGTTTATAGCCATCAAGTCTGTCAGCAATATTGTTCATTTCGAGAGCCATCTCATCATCTTCAATATCAATGCCATAGGATTATAGATGTTCAGTCTCTTTTTTCTTTGCTTCATTTACTAATGCCATTAAGCGACTATATCTCATACGGACATCAGTGTCAATATTATCATCATATCCGTTCTTCTTCAGAAAATAACGCAATGAGTGCATTTCTTGTGTGTTGTCAAAAGCATTTTTGATGCATTCTAAAATTACCTGATCAACAAAGTCATCTACATCTAGCTTCCCTGAAAAGACTGATTGGATATATTCAAAAGAATACATGTCAAATAGAAATTTTGTTATTGCAGATCCAATCTTCGAAATTTTTTCATTCATTTTGTCCTTCTTTCCAAAATACCATATAAAAGTATCGAAACCGTCAGCTATCCGTTATAGAAATCTGACTATTATATCATAGAAATTATTACAACATTGCTAACTTTACGGATGCTGACAAGAACTAATTTTCTCCCACTTTTTTCAGTTCTGCCACTTATCCTGATACCAATATCACATAATGAGCCCCGCCAACTATACAGCCCTTTATAATATCCCTGTTTAGTATAGCATACATCACTATAAAAAACACTTATTATTCAAGAACTGATGTCCATATCTATTCCGACCAACTCTGCCTCATATCTATACAGCTGTATATGTCAGCCTTCTAAATGAGCCTCTTTCGTTTCATATGTCTCATACTTTTGATTGATTAAATGCGCTTTTGCCTGATATAGTTTCCATCCGGAATCTAACGGCAGCATTAGTTGCTGCTCTGTCATCCATGCTAAAAAATCGGGTTCTGCAACAACATCAGATTCCGAAGAAATAATCTCAAAAAATTGGACATATAAAACCAGGTCATCTCCCACAATATAAGTAAGAAATCCTATTATCTTACGCCAGTCCTTTATGCTGTTTATTAGCATATTCTTCAATTTTAGCATTATTTCTTTTTTAATGTTATCATTATCCTCTTTTGGTAACCTAAACAAAATAGCTGCAGCTAATATGAAATCATCTACTTCTGACATAATATCCAGATCCAGAAAGAACTTTTGCAAAAACATTTCCAGTAATTTCACTGTTTCTGAATCTGGTTTGTTCATGCATTCTAACAGGATTGTGTTTCTGTCAATTTCTGATAGAAAGTCTTGTCCCAATATTCTTTGTATATCTTCTCGATTATTTTCTCTGGGAAGATCTTCTTCTTTCACTTGAAAAGCAATTACTTGGAGTTTGTTTATCTCTTTTCGGTAATTTTTATTGAAGAAAGTATCCCATTCATTTCTGCTGTCTTCGTGCGATATCAAAAATTCATATAATATATCATATGATTTTAGCCATGAACCCAGTCTTTCCCCTATTTTCCTGATGATACATTGAATTTCCTGGTTCCTGGCCTGGCAAAAAAATTCGATGGACAGTTGTATGGAGCCCAGTAGACAAATACGTGTTATGTTTATCTGTGAAGGATCGATAACATCCGATGTTTGCATGTATGCTATGGAAGTATGTCTTGGCATTATATTTTTTGCACACTGACTCAAATTATTTTTGTACTCACTTAAGGTACCTGCTCCAGAATGAACGTGCTCAATTATTTCATCAAATATCTTGTCTGTCCAGATATATGTCCAGATTATTTTGTCCTGAACAGGCACCGAAACATATTTTTCATTTACTTGCATAATGTAGTATACTGTTCTTAATAATGAAATATATATCTGACCATAATCAGAATCACATCCACCTTCCATATAATCAAGCATACAACAAAATTCATTCTCATTGCACTCACAATTGTTTTGTATAATCCATGACAAATAGTGAAGGCGACGGATAGGATTTAACGCTTTCTCAAAGCTGAGTCCCTTTTCCATTTGAATCGGTAGGGATGATACTATCTTTTGATTATCACATATAAAAGAATTTTTATATTCATAAAACTGCTGAAAATATGAGATATCAAATGGCAGTAAATAAACTGCTGAATCCATTTCAAATATCCATCCTTCTCTGACGATCCGTCGGATCAGTCCGCTTATAAATTTATCACTTAGAAAAACTTTTGCTTTCAGTAAATTTACTGCATTAGCATATTGATTTGTACTGATCTGTTCTATGGCATTCCAGTCAATATCACAATCCAGATAATCACAGGCCTTTCTGACTTCCTTAATTCTCACCGGTGCATTATTATGTTGTAAACGTGCTCCAGGTTCACAATATAGCTGGAACGAACATTCCTTTTCTTTTTCAAACCAGCTTATTTTAAATAAAGGCCATAGCGGCATGGAATATTCCCATGAAACCTTGAAAAGAGTATTGTCATATTTTTTATCCAGAATAAGATTTTCATTTGTTCCTAATGCATCCTCAATCCACCCTTCAAAAATATTATGGGGAATATAACAGTCCTGACTTATATGGACAACTTTTTTGTAAAACTTCTGATATATCGTATTTATTTCATGATCCTCCAAAACCCTTTCACGCAGAAAATCCGGCATATACTGGATTCCATGACTCATTGAACGTTCTACGATGAATAATTCATTAGTCTTATTTAGAAAACGTTTTAAGGAGTTATGCATTTCATGTAACAAAGCGGCTACAATTTCGTCCAGTAACCTGTCATTAATCTCTAATAAATCCGAGATTAATGAATATAGCCATTTACTATAATTTGGAATTTCATTGATATTGCCAAAAAATAATGTACCTTGTAAAATTAAATACAATATAGGAATTATTATTAATGCATCTTTTGACAAGTCTTCTGAAGCGGTCTCAAAAATACTTTCCCCAAGTCTTGAATAGCGTAAGAGAACCCAGTCTGAACAGGCCGTTTTTTTCTCCAGTGCCATGTCAGACACCCATATCATATCAATGATCCTGCCAATATTAAGCATATGCATAACAAGATAACATTTTTTTTCTGAAAAATGAGCTCCCAGATGATAAGTGCCACTATATTTGTCCAGTAAATAGAGTGATTGCTCCATATACTCTCTAAACAATGATAGCTGTCTGGATTCAGCAAGATTCCCATTGATGACAGAAGAACCAACCAGTCCCTGGTATACCAGTTGTTCACTGACAAGTATAAATCCTGCTTTTCTGTTAATAAATTCCCTATAAGATTTAAGATATTGATTATCATTGATCCATTTATTATCATGCATGGTTTTAAGAAGATGCAATGTGCTGTATATGGGCAGATTGTTTATCAAGCCGTAGCTTTGTATACAGCGATCCTCCACACAATAAGGAATATTTTCCTGTATAGCCGTTGTAATCGCGGAAGTCAGTAAATCACAGTACATACTTTCAGACGGGCTGATATCTGCACACCACTTTATCTTTCCGGAATTTGTAAGTTCTTTTAATTTATTTTTTAATAATTCCAGTTTATTAGAAATGATGCGTTTTTTATTCTGACTTCCTAAGTCAGTTATAATCTGAAGCTTGTCTTCTTCAAATAAGAGAACTTCATACGAATTACATAAATTATCTAAAATATTATTATCATATAATTCCTGCGCTGCCAGAATGCTGATAAGTAATTTACATCCCTGATATTTTAACAGTTCCACCTTATCCGGACGAATTTCATCTGCATTGTAGCTACAGGAATATCCTATCATAAATAATGCGGCACATACTTCGTTTACAGAAACGGCATAACTACTGTGGCGATCAGAGTCAACCCAGATTGCACCATTTTCCTGGGCTGTGTAATACCGTATGTTTTCATACCGTTCTGTTAAATCCAATCCACTTAAATTATCCGGATAAACACATTTTACAAATTCCAGATGCAGGAAATTCATACAATATTCCAGCACTTCATTTTGATGAAGCAATACATCTGACTGTCCCCAGCACAGCTTATCCTGTTCTTCTAAAATAACAGGATTGATATTAGACGGAACATATATGGTTGAAACATTCGATGACAGGATATCCAGCATATTTAATTCGTACAATAATAAACAGGATGTATAATCTAAAACAATTTTATCTAAAATGATGTCAGGATTCATTCTGATATAAAGCCCGCCAAAAAATAACATAGAAAAATGTTTCGTATCATTCCAGTTGTCATAAAACATACCTGATAATAAAACATTTTCCATAACATCCAGATAAACATGAAGTGGAATTTCTGCATGATTATATTTTTTCAGACATTCCTGCCACTGTATATTTGCATTTTTGATCATGTCTGTGAATTCTTTTAACGATATTTGTTTTATGTTATCAGAATCAGAGTGGTTTTTCATGAGTTCCAGCCAGTATCGTTCCATGACATCGCTCCTGCCTATATTTGCGGCACTGGTAGCCACCCACGCCAACGCCCCTGGTGAATAATGGGAAGATTCAACATATTTCTCGGCATATTCTAATGACTTTTGGGTATCCATAAATTGAAAATATCCACTCAGCCGTTGATATCCTACTGGTGAAAGTTTGTTTTTCTTTTCTACATCCTGCAATACCCGGATTGCACCAAGTTTATCTCCTGTTTTTATATACAGATTGGCAAGCCTGTGTGCAAAATCTTCTGTCTGTATTTTAGGGAAAAGTTCTTCTCCTGCACGAATCGCCTGATTGTATTCCCCTAATTTTTCTAATATGTCAACTTTAATTATCTTTATCTGCTGACTCAATTCTGCAATACCCAGTTCTTCTATATCCTGGACACACCTGTAAGCATCTGCATACTTTTCCATATGGTAATAAGCCTTCATTTCATAAAGATATCCATAATAATTATGGTGCTTCTCTTTTAAAATCCGGGCATACTCTAATGATTTGTTCCAGCTTCTTATTTCCTGACCATATAATATTATGTTGATGATATCCAGTGTCAGTCCGGTATCTTTGTATATGGATTCTAACTCCTGTAATATATTTTGATTGGAATTATTTTCAAAAAAGCAGCTGATACGCCTTTTGTGGATTTCGCTTAGAGAAGTATCCTTCCTAAGCATATCTAAAATCGTTCTTTTTTTCTCATTATTTGTTTCCAGCCTGGCTATCTCATCATACCAGTAAACCATATTTGAAGAATCCATAAAGAGATTCTTATATTCAAATAAAAGGGATTTCGCTTTTTCTGGTTCCCTGGCTATTAAATAATACTCTGTTAAGATAATTATATAGTTTATGGTATTTTCTTTTTTCTTTATGAGGATATGTAACTTTTTTTCATATTTTTCATCTTTTTTCACTTTACCACACAATAGATCCAGCAACAGGACTACTGTATGATCTGGATTTTCATTGCGCAGCAATTCCAATGGTTCTGCCGTATCAGGAAATAAACTGTTATCAATTGTAAGCGCATTAATCCAGCAGGTTAAAAAAATCTCTGTTTTTTCCCGGTCCTGTAAGCTGTATGCCCTGTTATAAGCAAGTTTAAAATCTACCGCAGCTTTTTTAATCTCTTCTCTCATATCTTCAGGAAGAAAAAATATTCCGTTAAAATATAATTCAGGACAGATAGTATTTGATGAATCATATACCTCCCCAGGTACTGCACTCCAATATTGGATTAATGCCCTGATGAAATAATAATCAGCTATTTCTGCATTTTCTTCTATTGCCTTGTTAATCGTTTCCTCCGCATTCTTAAATTCATGCTGCAGCATATAAGCAATGGAAAGGAGATAAAGGGTAATATCATTTTTTCCATACAAATCCTTATTTAATTCATACATATTGATTGCGGCTGCCCCGTCATTCTGATTAACGCATATCTGCATATAAATATTCAAATGATACAATGAATCTACCGGCATTACCAGTTTTCTGGCATCTTTATCGTCCGAATAAAATGAGCGTAACGCCAAAAAAGCCCTTGCATCAAGGGATTCATCATACCGAACAGCCTTATGGTATGCTTTATTTGCGGCAGTTACATTCCGAACATCCTCTAATATCCAGACTGCCTGTTTTATTAAAAACTGAGCCTTTACTTTATCTGGGACATTTTTATCGTTCTGCAGCTGCTCAATTTGTTCCTTTAATTTTCTTTGAGCCTCATCCCTGTATCCCTTATGGTGTAATAAAATAATTCCATCCAGTATGGCATTGTATGGGTCATAACCAACATCAGACATACCCGTGGCGTTAAAACCGACATTCTGCGTTGTCTTAGGTTTAATAGCCATATTTCGTTGCGTAGCTTTATATTTTTCCACAAAAATGCCATGTCTGTCAAAAAAACGAAGCTGCGATTTTACACTTATTCCCTCTATATATAGGACTTCATTATTAACTATGCCTTCCTGCGCAATCAAACCTAAAACATAAGCCTCTTTCTTGTCCATCAAAGGACTGCCTGAAAATCCCGCAAAAGTTTTATCTTTGGCATATTTGACTTCCAACTGTATATCATACCTTTGATCAGTAACTGGCTGGGAGCGCCCGGTTGATTGCAATTTCACTCCGCTTATATCAGGACGATTCTTCCCATATCCTAACATATGTATTTTCTGAAACCGTTCTATGTCGCAGCTCATAAACTTTACTGCATCTATATTCTCTACACTTTCTTCCAGTTGAAGATATACATATTCATCTTTTTCATCCGCAAGGCTCCCCGTTTCAATAACAGAAGCTAGTACTTCTTTGCCAGTTCCAGCTACTACTATCTGTAGTTTAATTTCTGCTGGTGGCTCCTCATAGACCTTCTTAATGCAGTGATAAACTGTTATGGCATGATTTGGGTCAGTCAATATCGCTGTCCCATACTCTCCCCCGCAAATTAATCTTGCAATATTATTATCAATCATCCGTATCATTCTCCAGTTTACCAATTCCATTCAATAACGGAATATCGTAGTTTTTAATAATCTGTGCATTTCCCTGTGACATCGTTAAAATGTTAGCAACTATTACCGGCGAAGGATGCCCTGTATGTCTTCCATCCGTGGATATCAGGTAATATTTTACATCTGTCCGCTGTATAAATTCTTTAGTAATATTTTTGCCAGAACCATGATGAGGCAGTTTTACAATATCTATCTTATCCGGAAGATAATCCTTAAATCTGTCAATGGCACAATCTCCGGAAAAAAGCAGGGTCGTGTTATTATAAGATATGAGAAATGCAATCGAGGAACAATTTGCAGGTTTTGTATCCATGATATCATCCTGCTGTTCAGCTAAGGATTTCCAGTCATACTCCTGAATATCATTATTATAAGATATTTCCTTTACAATGGTTACCCAGTCGTCATGTTCAGTGATGTATGCACCTTCAAATGCGTCATCAAACAAATGGTTATCACTTATGATTACTTGTCTGCATTTTGATTTTAACGACATGATCCAGCGGTCTGCCAATTCATTTAATACTGCCTGTGTAGGATTCAATATCTGTATGATAACATTACCATAATGGATCTGTTTCATCCCATCTATACATATGGCACTCCCTTTCACAGAAGTATTCCAGTTATAATTATTTTTAATTAGAAGTTCTGCAACACTGTCCCCCTGTGTGAAACTTATATCATTTATGCCGTCTTTATTGTCAGAAATTTCGTTTTGATTTGCCAGCATCTGAAGAATATTTTTTTCATAAAATGGCACTTCTTTTTTCTCCCGTACTATATCTGAATGCCTAAAACCATTAAACCATACCTCGTCAATGAATATAATATTGGGTTGTCGGGCATTCCCGTTTTCCTGTAGCAAAACCTTGATACCATTGATATGATCCTGGTCAATATGGGAAATGACCATCAGATTAATATGTTTATTTTTATGATTTAATTCTTTTAAAAATGGACAAAGCGATTCATGATAAGTTTCTGCAAAACCACCATCTATTAGTATTCTAAAATCTTCTCGGATAAATTCAATGAAAAAACAATCACCTGATTTAGCCGGAAACATTTTTATATCGATTTCATGATATTGCATTGTACAGCCTTCCTCATGTATTTTTTATTCTACAATCTGTTACCATTTTCCAAAACAGAAAACTCAGTGTCTGCTCCGTATATTAAAATACATTTTTCCCATTTCAGAGATATCATTGATGACATTCTGTAACAGATAAAAATAGCCACATTTTCCCATATCCTATGTAAATAATATACCATAACATTGACAACAGATGCAATCGAACGCTAATTAAAAAAACGACAATAGAATCTTGCCAATGTTAACCGCAACTGGCTTCCCACTCATGTCTATTACTTTATGCCAGTGAAAATACATCAATACTGGACTACATTTCAGTAAGGGAATGTCTGATAAGATGACATTTGCTACTACAGGATTCTTTCGAATTTTTCCTTTGATCTGTTTGGAAAACTGTCCTGAGGCGAGTAGTTACATATTGATTTTGCCTTTTGCATATACTATAGTAAAATAATTGTTCCCAAAAGGCAGGTTTAACGAATAATAATAATTCTAAGAAAAAACAGGGAAATAATCCATATAATCAATCATTTCCCTGTTTTTTGACTTATGTCCTTAATCTGTTTCTGTTTTTTGCAGTCAGCCAGAACGCTTTTTCCATTTCAGGTGTCAGCTTAGGTGAATTTTCATCTAAGGTTATCGGTTGTTTTCTTGCCTCTTCAAGCATTTTTATCTTAATTTTTATCTTAAACAGAAACTACCCTGCAGCGTCTCTTATAACACGCAATCCCGTATTTGCGGATGGTTGTCATGCCGTCATCAGCTAACTTTTCCCCATAATTCCTGTCACGAATCTGTTTCAGCGCTTCCTTA
>ERZ808051.1541-NODE-1541-length-14733-cov-6.127320_pt1 | contig 14733 bp, 17 predicted proteins | sample MGYA00380199_ERZ808051 | MGnify/ENA primary metagenome ERZ808051 (study PRJEB31490, sample SAMN06133391) | mouse gut metagenome | isolation source: J11 | host: mice | place: China: Chengdu | collected 2015-05 ...
GGCACGGCCTCCTCGGTAATGGTGAACTGGCCGGCGGACAGGTCGTCCGCCTCGGAGGTCAGGGTAAAGGTGCCGTCCGCGCCGGTCTGGCGGGTGACGGAGTAATCCCCGGAGCCGTCCGCGCTCTCCACAGTGAAGGTCACGCCAGCCAGGGGCTTGTTGGTACCCGCCTCCAGCTTCTTCACGGTCAGCCGCACGGATTCCTCGTCGGGCTCCCCGGGTACGGCGATCAAAAGCCGCTGCATGGGCACCCCGGACTGGCCCGCCAGCTTCCAGGGCTGGGATTTGTCCCACTCGTAAATCCACAGGCGGTAGCTGCGGTAATACTCGGGGTGATCCAGCACCAAATTCACCCCAGTGGCAACATAGTCATAGGCGGAGTAGCCGGTCTTGCCGCCGTCGGAGCTGTCTATGATACTGTGGGTATTGATGGCGTCCCAATCCTTGATCCAGGAGGACTGGCCGTAGGTGCGGTGGTACAGTTTCATGGCCGCGACAAACTCCTCCGCCATTTGCTCGATGAAGCCTTCCCGGTTGCTGTTCACGTCCAGGATGACCCCGTGTTCATAGAGCCAGCTCCCCGCCTGGGCCACCAGGAACCAGATGTCGGACCAATACTGGCCCCAATGCTCCAGCCCCCGGGCGTTGCCTGCGTCGGTAAAATTGCCGTAGGTGTGGGCGTAGATGTAGGTGAGCAGCACCCGCAGCGATTCGCTGTTCACCTCCTCCTTGAAGTTCCATGTCTGGCCGTTGGCCCCGGGGCCAAGGGTACCCTTCTGATAGGCGCACAGGGCGCGGGTGGCGCCGAAGCCGGGCACATCCACCTGCTCGTCAAAAACATAGGGCAGGCCCACGTTGTTGATGACGCTGCTGGCCGCCTGGTAGCGGACAGAGCGCCCGCCGATCTTCATGTAGTCCGAAGACTTCTGCGTGATGGAGCCGGGGGCGCTGGACAGCCCCGCGGCGGCGAAGGCGGACAGGGGCAGGACGCCCATGATGCACACCAGGGCCAGGAGAAGGCTCAGGGCGCGGGTCACGATCTTGTTTTTCAAAACGATTCCTCCTCGAAATGGGAAGGCCGGACCGCGTAAGCAGCCCGGCCTTCCCACCCTGGGAGGAGGACTGCTTTTGCAGTCCGGCCATTTTATTGTGATGTATTCAGTCTGGATAGCGCGTGTACAGGATGTACCGGGGCTGTTCCTCCAGCCACCAGCGGAAGTATTGCCCGCCCCAGCGGGCATGGTTGTTGAGGCCGCTCTCGGTCACCTTGATGTACTCGTCCGTTTTGCTGACCACGACCACCACATGGTAGGACGACGCGCTCTCGTATTCCACCAGGTCGCCGGGGCGGATCTGATCCCAGCCTGGCCTGTCCACCCGCCGCCATGGCAGGCTGCCGAAGGCGGCGTCGGAACAGAGGGTGGCCCAGCCGGAGCAGTGGATACCCCGGCTGTACGGCCCGCCGCTGGTGGAGCGGTAGGGGGTGGGGTATACGGCGCCGGTGGGGTAGGTCTGCTTCAGCCGTTCCAGGGAAGCCTGTACGCTTGCCTCGGTGACGGCTTGGGGGGCGGACGTGGCTTGTGCAGGGGTGGTCACCTCCTCGACGTAGGGGGCACCCGGGTCGATGTGGACGCTGTTGTCCGCGGCGTGATATTCCACGCCGAAGTCCACGATTTTGCCGATGTCCCGGAGCTTGACGAAGTTGTTGCTGTGGATCTGATATGCTTCGAACTGTACCTGCCGCCCGTCCACGTAGAAGGTCTGGGTGGTGGGACTGGCGGTGAGCTGCTGGACGGCGGCGCTGGCGGAACCGCTCAGGGCGAGGCCCGCCAGGATACCGATCCCCATAAAGATCGCTTCTCTTTTTCTGCCCATGATGTGATCTCCCTTCGATTTTAGTGGCGCCTTTGGTAAGCAACACAATACCGAAGAACCAGGGAGAAATCCACAACTTTCGAAGCGATCTATGGAGAAAAAGCAGGGCCAAAACGAAGCATATTATACAGTTTCCACGGCGGTGACGTGCCAGCGGAAGGCGGGCTGGTCCATGACGCAGGTGTACAGTGAGATCATGTTGGCGGCGGTGGGCTCCAGCCCACTGACGTCGTTGACGCTGACCTTCTCCACCCCGGTGACCGCATAGGTGCGGGTACCCAGCCTGGTGGTGAAGGTGATGATATCCCCGGTTTTCAGCGTGTGGATCTTGCCGAAATCGTTGCGCACCCCCCGGTTGTGGCCGGCCACGGGCACGTTGCCATCCCAGATGCTGGTACCCTCAAAGTGACCCGCGCCCTTCAGAAGCGGTGCGCTCCCCGTACCCTCGAACACCTTGACGGTGAGGCCAATGGAGGGGATTTTCAGTGTCCCCAGGCTGCCGTCGCTGTAGTACATCGAACTGGTTACCTCGGTGAAGCCCGGCGTGGTGGAAGGGGAGGTGCTGGTATCGCTGATGGGATAGCTGCCCGTGCTGCCGGAGACAGGCGGCGTGACCACGGCCACGTTCCCGTTCACCTGGCCCGCGCCGGCCATCTGGGAGGGAACCAGGTTGGGCGTCAGGTACTCGCCGGTGTTAAGCATATAGCTGGTGGGTGTCCCGAAACCGGGCGGGATCAGGGCAGCGGACTTGCTCACGTCCTCGTTCTTCATGGCCCCGCCGTCGGCGGTGACCACCGGCTCAAAAGACGTAGGCTTGCCGTACTCCGGGTCGCCGGGGGCGCTGATGTTGTACTCCAGGGCATGGGCCGGGAGCGCCAGTGCGCACACAGCACACAGACACAGCATGGTGGAAATCAGGGCTTTCAGTTTCTTCATACGCATCACTTTTCCTTTCGTTTTACTTGGAAACAGGGCCAGTTTTCCGTTTGATTGTGAAGGGGGTCACTCGTCGCCGTCCTCTACGCCGTCATCGCTCTCGCGGCGCTTCTTGATGAACAGGGCCACGCCAACCCCAGCGCCGATGGCTGCGACCACGCCCAGGGGAACCAGCACATAGGCCCAGTGGAACTGGACGGAAGCGGCAGGCTCCCGCACTTCCTCGCTGGGCTCAGGCGTGGGTTCGGGCTCCACGGGAACCAGGGGCGTACCCTCAAAGATGGCCACATAGCGCACTTTGTTCAGGGCGATCCGGCTGACGGTGCCGCTGTAGTCGGCGGTGACCACGTAGCCTTTGATGTAGGAGCTGGTGGCGCTGCCGGTATAGGTGGCGATGGCGGTATAGCGGTCGGCCACGGCGTAGCCGTCCTCGTTGGCGGTGTTGTCGGTCTGCCAGTCGATGGAGGCCAGCTCCAGCGTCCGCCCGTTGTCGGTGATCTCCTTGGGGATGTAGGAGGTGTCCTGGCCCGCCAGGTTGGGATAGGAGCGGGTGGCGGACACCTGCCGGGTGGAGCTGCCGTAGCCGGACACCTCCACGTTGACGGTATCCAGCTTCAGCGACAGGGTGCCGGTGAGGCCGTCCTCGGTGGTAAACTCCCGCTGGGCGGGGAGCAGGGCCAGCACGGACTCCATGTCCTTGGACTTGCTGTCCAGGGTGACAGTCTCGGTGTGGAACCGCTCCTCACGCTCGGGGGCCTCCTGTTTCAGCAGATCGACAAGGGTATAGTGGAAGTTCTCCTGCTCGAAGTCGGAGCGGGAGATGCCCGCGGGGTCGTCCTCGGGGCTCAGGTCGTACACCTTACGGATCTGGGCACCGTCCTCGCTGCGGGTGACGGAGGTGGGATAGCACGGGCTGGGCGGGGTCGCCGCGGCGAACGCGGCGGGGATCAGCGCGGCGGTGAGGGCCAGCGCCAGCAGGGTGGGGATGATCTTACGTTTCATGATGGTTTCTCCTCTCTTTTACATGGCCATGTCCGGGAGCATGGAGTCATCCGGCTCCTCCTGGAACGCGCCGTTGGGTTCCTGACACTGGCTGCGCTGGAAAACCTGGGCCATTTCCTGCTGGTAGGCGTCCAGCACCGCGTCGTTGAACTGCTGCCGGAACTCCTTGGTGCAGGGGAAGCAGACGTCGGTGTACCCTTTTCTGCCCTGATAGCTGGGCATGGACACAAAGGGGCCCTTGGGGCTGTCCACCACCTTCACCCCCCGGATGGCGAAGCATCCGTTCAGGTTCACGGAGGCGCTGGCCAAGACGGAGCCGCTGGTGTGCAGCGTGTGGATCTTCACATCCACCTGCATGGAATTCCTGCTCTCAGGAGCATGATTTGCGAACTGGTTCATTTCAAATTCCTCGTTTCATTTTTATTTTGGTCAAGCCGCTCTTTGGAGCGGCGCGCCAACAGGTGAAATTCCCACGGGGTCACTTGCAGGGCCTTGTAATTGCCCCGGCTGTCCATCCCATGGGCCCCGATGTGAACCACCAGGGGGTATTGGACGGAGTTCACGTCCATATAGCGGCGCTTGAATTCAAGCGCAGACAGCCTGCCCGCCCCGGCCACGTAGATCCACTGGGCAGCGGTGGCGAAGTCGCCGGGCTCATCGGGCCACAGGTACTTTCCCCGGAGGGCGCGGGGCAGCTTGTCCCGATCCGGGACGGGGATGATGCAGCGCCGGAACAGGCAGTATCGGATGTGCAGCCGGGATGCCAGTTCCTGGGCCGCCTCCATGATCTGGGGGTCGGACTTCCACAGGGGGTATTCCAGGAAGCGCAGCACCATCACGTCCTCGCCCTCCCGGTCACTGGGGAACAGGGGAAGGCACTGCACCAGGTCGATGGCGTCAACGCCGCGCTGGATGCCCAGCGCCTTACGGTTGGCGGCGGGAAGCTCCCGGTATGCCCGGACGGCGTCGGGGAGGCAGTGGAAGTGGGCGGTGTTCAACGTCCCCTGCCACAGGTTGTCCACCACGTAGAATTGGAACATCGCCCTCACCCCATTTCCATGCCGCCCTGGGTGGGGCCTTCCGCCTGTTCTTGAACGGGTTCGCTCGGTTCCTGGGCAGTGCTGCGAAGTTCGGCTAACCGCTTCATGGCCCAGTCCGGCAGGTACTGCTCGTCCAGCACGCCCATGAAGTCCTCCCGGTTCCAGCGGGCCTCCTCACCGTCCCCCAGGCAGGTGGCGTACACCGCCCGCCCCCTGGAGGCAGGGGAGCAGCCAAAGCCGCACTCCCCGTACCACAACTGGTTTTGGGCGGACCAGCACTCCTCCCTCAGCCTGTCCGGGCGCAGAACCAGCACCTTCCCGGCGTAGTCCTGGTCAGCCCCGCCGCAATGCTCCGGGCCGAACATCCCCAGCGCCTGGTACTCGTCATAGGTCTGCCGGAGGAACTGGGCCAGCAGCGCGCTGTCCGCTTGAATCTTGAACTCGCCGTTGGCTTTTTCATACGGGACATGGGATGTCCGCGCCCAGTGGAGGGCATCCGGGTCGAATCCCTGGCCGCTGGCGCCGCGCAGGGTGTTGGACAGCACGAACTGCACCCGGGGGAAGCCCCACCAGTCCAGCGCCGTCCGGGCACAGTCCGTCTCCAGCCGGCCGTCCTGGGTGTGGGAGGCGATCAGGTTTTTGATGTCCCGGGCGCACTTAACGTTGGCCTGGTGGTTCCGCTTCCATCGGGCCAGCTCGCCCCGCCCCTTGGCCTCCTGCCGGGAATAGGGGTAGAGGGCCTCAGCCATGGCGGATCACCTCGTTGTTCATCACCGCCTCGTCCAGCCGCCCCCGGCACACGCCGGCGTAATCCAGCGCGGCCAGTACCTGGGCGGGGATATCGGTGATGTCGTGGTCGTAGTCCGCGGCGCACACCAGCCCCTCGCCTACATCGGGGAGAAGCATCAGTTTGGCGTCCTTCGGGATCCCCAGCTCATCCCGGGCGCTGTCCGACAGCGTTACCTCCGGCTCCGCGTCCCAGTAGGGGCACTTGCCCGGTTCCTCCAGGGGGCCGTAAGGACAGCTATCGGCGCAGCGCCGCTCCTGGCACTTGCCGCAGATTTTCCTGATGCCGCCGATGAGCGTACACGCCACCTCGATCAGCGACCTGGTGGCCAGGGCGGCCTGCAGGACGGTCATCTCCTTGGGTGTCACCATCAGCACATTCTCCCCGGCGTGGATCGTGACCTCGCCGTCCGGAGTGAGGCCGCAGTACTCCGCGTCCTCCACAGGGATGGATATGGTTACATTTTTCTGCTTGTTCATGGGAATTCCTCCTTATTTTTGATGGGTTCGTGGATGAGCCGATATGTCCCTCCACCGTCCTCCGGGCGCTGGAACAGGCTGATCTGCCAGCCCCGGTCTGCGCCCAGGACGCGGGGGTCGTAGTTGGTCATCACCACCTCCTCATACTCGCTGCCCGCTGTCTGGGACATACTGTTGGGCCGCGTGGTGTGGAAGATGTAAAAATCCTGGTACAGCTCCGTGATGAAAGGGCAGTAGTTGTAGGACACCATCACCAGCCCCTTGCACCGGGCCAGCGCGTCGTGGAGCCGGATGTGGTCGTCCTTGGGGAAGGCCACCTCGTAGCACTCGGCGTCATAATAGGGCGGGTCGCAGTAGAAAAAGGTGTTTTCCCGGTCGTACTGCTCAATGAGCTTCTCAAAATCCTTGTTTTCGATCACCACGTTCTTCAGCCTGCGGGAACACTCCCAGACGAGGTGAAAGAAGCGGCGGATGTCGCAGGGGCGGCCCGCAAAGGCGCTGGCCCCGCCGCTGAAGCTGTACCGCACCAGCTTGAAGTAGTCCGCCGCCCGGCGTAGATCGCCCCGGGGGGCGCGCTCCAGCATCAGGCGGCGGACAGCCTCCCTCTGGGGCGGGTCAAGAAAAACCTGCGTCAGCTCCAGTTCTTCCTCCAGATAGTCGTCGGTGAACTCCTGGCGGGAGAAGAATTTGTACAGGACATCGAAATCGTCCCGGGAATTCAGCGGCAGAAAACCCAGCTCCCGGAGCAGGGCCATGGTGCGCTCCTTCACGCAGCAAAACAGGTTGGTGAGGTTGCTGTTGAAGTCGTTGTAGATCTCAATGCAGCCCCGGCGCAGGGGACGGCCCAGGGTGACGGTGCCGCTGCCGCCGAACACGTCCACGAACCGAGCGTACCGGGCGGGGGCCAGTTTGTTAATCAGCCACAGCAGCCTGCCCTTGCCGCCCACCCAGGGGATGAAGCTTTTCAGGGGCTGTCACCCCCTGGCCCACCGCCTTTTTCGTCCCCGGCCTCCATGGGCCCGAAGGACTCCATGGCCTTCACCAGCCCGTCAATGGACTTCAGCAGGGTGCGCACCATCTTCTCCAGCCAGCGGATGGTGGAAAGGATCTCCCCGGCGTTCTGGGCGTAGTAGTACCCCAGCGGCCCGCCCGCGATGGGCAGGCCCTTGCAGCGCATCCGGTGAACCATATTGGTGAGCTGGTCTTTGCTGAGCCCCAGCGTCCGCTGGAGCTGGCCCCGGGTCTGGCTCTTTTTCCGCCCGAAGCAATTGGCCTTCAGATAGGCCAGGAGCTGTTCTTCTTTCATGACGTCCTCCTTTTTCGGGGGCGTTTTCCCGGAAAAGGGGCGCAAAAACGGGGCACCCCACAAAAGCGTTTTTCAGCTTTTGTGGGGAGAGGAGCCGCAGCGCAGCGAGTGAGCCTTTGGCGTAAGCCGGAGGCGAAGGATGCGCAGCTTGCGGCGACGAAAGGGGCCGCTGTCCCCATCGGGAAAACGGCCCCTGTAAATGTATTATTGCATTGTCATCCCAGGCTCCTCCTGGGGCTGGGCGGGTGTGCTGTACTGGTAATAGAACTCGTTGGCATTGCGGCGGATGTAACCCCCGCCGTCCGGGGTGGGTGTGTAACCCTCACGCTCCAACAGATAGACTTGGTAGCCAGCCAGGTCAATGCCGCTGGCCCGGATCTGCTCCTCCGTCATGCCGACGTCCAGCAGCTTGCACCTGCCGGACTCCTCCAGATCGGCGCGCTGCATCCAGTCGTAGCAGTTGAGGTTTTGCGAGATGTCCAGCGCCAGCTTCAGGCTTTGGCAGCCCTCCAGCGCCAGCGCGGCGGCATACCGCTCCATGAAGTGCGGGGAGCCCTGGCCTCTCTCGTTCAGCACACAGCCCAGGTTGTGCGCATCGTAAAACAGGCCCTCAATATCGCTGCTGTATTGGGCCACCAAATCTCCGGCTTCGGGCAAAACGCATTGGGCATCCATCAAAGTGCATTCGGCCCCAAAACGCACACGCAGCTCCCGCAGGGCCATCCCTACCTCCAGTTCTTCCTTCACCACATCCTCACAGCCGTCCTCGAACGGCCCAGGCAGGCGCAGCCACACCCCCTCGGGTACAGCGGGGGAGGCCAGTTTCACCTTGACACTCCACCCGTCGTCGGAGGGGAGGGCTATGCCGGGCCGGTAGACCGGCTCGGGGGGCGTTCCCGGGTACTGGACATAGTAGCTGCCGATGAACAGGCCGGGGTGCCTGTCCTCATACTGCCGCCCCGCCGCCTCCAGGTCGGCGAAGGCCATGGCATCCATCGGCATGGCGGTGTCGTTGATCAGGTGCCGCCTGCCCAGCGCCTCATAACTGCCAGCGTCCATGCGCACCGTGTACTCGTCCAGGGCCTGGAGCTGGTTGATGGCCTGGACGGCGTCCTCGGGCGGATCCGCCTGGGCAGCGGCGGCCAGCACAACGCCCTCCCGGACGCTCAACGTGCCCAGCCGCGTCCTGATCCAGTCCTGTTCCCGCTCCTCGCCGGGGAGCTGGGCCAGGTAATCAAATTCGTGCATTGGATCTTTCACCTCCATCCAAATCACTGCATCACCATCCCGGATTGCTCCGGGGCGAGGGTGCTGTGGGAATAGTGGAACTCCTGAGCGGTCCGGGCGATGTAACCGCCCCCATCCGCGGTCAGGGTATACCCCTGCTTTTCCAGCAGGTGCGCCCCATAGCTCCGCAGGCTAACGCCATCGGACTGAGTGATCTTTTCCGACACCCCGGCCTGCGTCAGCGCCTCTTTTGCGGATGCCTCCAGATCGACCCGGGGCAGCCAGCGGTAACAGTCGGGATTGCGCGAAATATCCAGGGCCAGCTTGAGGTTCTGACAGTGTTCCAGCCGCAGCGCGGCGGGATACCACGGGGTATCCTCTCCCAAGGGCCACCAAAGGGCGTCAGCCAGACTGAGGCCGTCCCGGATCAGTTCCTCCACATCGCTGTACTGCTCCATGAGATCGCCCGCTTCGGGCAGGACGCACCGGGCGTCCAGCAGGGCGCATTCCGCCCAGCTCTGGGCGTGAAGCGCGTTGAGCGTCACTTCTTCCTCGATGCTGGTCTTATCCCCCAGGCCGTCCTCCCAGGGCAGCCGCATCCACACGCCCTCCGGCAGGCTGGGGGACGCGATTTTCAGTTTGACCGTCCAGTTGCCATCGTTGGGCAGGGGCGCGCCCTGACCTTGGTAGGCGGGGGTGAGTGTGACGTCCGGGTAGGCCACATAGCAGCCGTCCAAAAACCGACCGGGGTGCAAGACCGTGTAATGCTTCCCAACTTGGGCCAGATCGACATAGGGTTTGACATCATCCGGCACTCCGCGGCATTGCGCCAGATAATACTCACCCAGCCGCTCATAGCTGTCCGCGCCGCATACGATCCGGTAGACATCCAGCGACTGGAGCTGGTTGATGGCCTGGACGGCGTTCTCAGGCGGGTCGGCCTGGGCAGCGGCGGCCAGGATGATGCCCTCCCGCACACTCAGCGTTTTCAGCCGCGTCCTGATCCAATTCTGCTCCCGCTCCTCGCCGGGGAGCTGGGCCAGGTAGTCAAAATCGTTCAACCCAACGTCATCTCCAATCCATTTTTCTGCGGTTCCATCCCCTGGACGGGGCCGGCGGCGGGCTGGACATAGCCGTACCCCGTGAGTTTGCCGCCGCTCTGCTCCATCAGGGCCTGCCCATAGCGGTATAGAACTACGTTGGGAAGCAGGGCAGTCAGTTCCTCCTCCGTCAGCAGTTCCTTCAAATGCCCGCTGGCTACCTCGTCCGGCTCACGCGGCTTCGGGTCGAAGGCGTATTGATCCAGCCCGTCCGCCAGCACCAGGGCCTGTGCGATATTCTCGCAGCCTGTAGCGGCCAGCACCGCCTTATATTTGGGCAGCTCGCCATCCACCTCCAGCTCCGCCAGACGGCGGGCCAGCATATCCAGGGTGGATCGCATGGCGGTGAGGCCGTTGAGGGCGGGGGCGGTGCAGTCCACACACCGGGCGGGCTCCTCCACCACGGTTTTGCCCAGCGGCGTGGGGAGCTTGACCCGGCTGCCGTCCGGCAGCTCCGCCAGGATGGCGTAGTCCGGCTTTTTCAGGGTGAAATTCAGGCTCTTGCTGACCTGCTTCAGCTCCTCCCACCGCTGGACATAGCTGCCGCTGGTGAACACGCCGCGCTCGTTCTGCCTGAACTGTCTGCCAATCCGCTCAAGGTCCAGCAGCGCGAACGCTTCATCTGAAAGGCTTTCCGCCTCGGGGACAAAGCCGTTTTCCGCGCAGAACCGGCCCAGCGTCTGATCGTCGGCGGTTTCCTCGATGATGTGGCAGCAGTCTGTGCTGTAGGTCATGTCGATGGCCTGGGTTATGGGGATGGACGGCCCGCCCCACTCACGCGCCATGATTGCCAGCCCATCCACAATGGCCAGTTCCGTTTCGTTGAGCTGGGTCAGGCGCAGGGCCAGGACATTCAGCTCGGGCAGGGCGCCCTCCATACGGGAGAGAGAGAACGGGTTTCTGTCGCCATAGGCCCGGGTGATGCGCCACCCGGGAAGCTGTCCCTCCGCCAATCCCAGTTGTTCCAGCGCGTCCAGCATGGAGTAGGGGGTGGCGGGGAGGGTCAGGGTGGCATAGGCGTCGCAGTCGGGCGAATTCAGCTCTACCTCAAATACCTTACGCAAAATCCATCCCCCCTATCTGGGGCTGGGCGGCGGTCTGCTCCGGCCCGAACCGCTCCTGTTCCGTCTGGAGGCTCCAATCGTCCGAATTCCAGAGGTGGACGTACAGCTCTGCGCCGTCACCGGCGTCAAGCTCCCGCTGCTCGAAGCCCTCGCCCCAGCCGTCGGACGCCTGCCCGGTGACGTATTCCTTCAGCGTGCCCAGTTCCCCGGGTGTCAGTTCGCCCTGCACCTGGCACTCCGCCACGCCCCAGAGCTGGCCCGCCCTCCGTTCCACGCCGAACACCACCGAGCGCACCTTGTCGGCCACGGCGTCATTTTCATCGTACCAGTGCATGACGCCACGCTCTGTCTCCTCGGGCATCCGGCTGCGGATCAGCGCCGCCGTGATTTGATCCTCGTACTTCAGCAGCTCACGCCCCTCCAGCCGTTCGCTCTCCTCGCCCATGCTCCCGTATTCGTCCGGCTCAAACAGGTCGGCGGTGAGCGGCATATAGAGCTTCAGCGTCTGAGGGGGCGGCGGCAGGACGGTGAAGGAGTCCTGGCCCATCACCAGGCCCAGGCCGCGCCCGTTGTCCCAGGCCACGAAAACGGTCCCCATATCGTCGATGTACTGGAGCGTGCCCATAGAGCCCGGCTGGATGGGGCACGGGTCGTCCGAACCCATCTCCCGGAGCTTGATCCGGCTGCCTACGGGGTACTGCTCCCGCAGAAAGTCCAGCCATTCCTTTTGGATGCTCATGGTCTCATCACTTCCTTTTCCTGAATTTGATGCCGGGAGTTTCCCGGTTGAGCACAAAAACGCCCCGTTTCATTGGCTGAAACGGGGCGAAACACTGTTTGCGCCGGAACATATTGACGTGGTGCTTTGAACCCGTCCTGTCCATGGATTCACCCCCTTTCAACGTTCTTGACAGCAACATACCATAACGCTTTGCGGAAAGCTATTTGGCACAACCAACAGACTTGTCCCGCTCCATGATCCGGGCAACCTCGGTGCGCAGGCACGTTTCACCGTTGCCGCACACAAAGCCATGGCCGGGGTAGGGACAGCCCACGCAATGGCTTTGCGGCCCGGTGACGGCGGGGGGCGGCTCGTGGGGCGTGGTGGTCAGGCACATGGACTCATAGAACTGCGGCTCCCGGTTATGTTTGTATCGAACTCTCACGGCGCCATCCCCATTCCCGGCCCAGCGTCGTCGGGGCAAAGTCCGCTCCATGTGGAACACCCTTCGGGTATTCCACACTGCGCTTCCTTGCCCCTCCTCTCCCCACGAAAGCTGGAGGACGCTTTCGCGGGGGCCCCTTCATGCTGCTCCGCCGCTTCCAGCTTCTCCGGCCCGGACTGTGCCGCGTATTCCTCCAGATCGTCCGCGAGGATCTCGCACTCCACAGCCCAATCCTCCAGCCCCTCATCGTTAGCTCGCAGCTCCTGGGCGTAGAGCTCCAGACCTGCGAGGGTGTTTTGTATGGCCTGCTCACCCAGGCCCGGCGCACAGCCAGCGCCTCGGGCGGTTGACACCGCGCGGTCGAAGGCGCTGCCGTACTGCTCCGCCATGTTCCGAACGCCTTCCGGCGTATCCTCCTCAGCCAGCCCCCAAAACTCCGCCATCTCAACGCAGACCCTGCGGAGCCGGGGAAGCTGTTCCTCCTGGCCCCGCACCGCCAGTTGGGCGGCGTATTCCGTGAGACCGGCGATGCACTGGCGCATGACATCTTTCTGTCTCTGAAATTCAGGCCCCATCAGGGTGAGAAGCTCCTCTACCGTATAGGGCTTTCCGGCCCCCTGCGGGGTCGCTGCCGTTTTTTCTGTGTTATTCAAAGCGCATACCTCCCTGGTTGTGAATGTCCTCCGGAATCTCCGGCCCGTGCTGCTCCATCGTCTCCAGTTCCCGCTGGTTGGACAGGCTGACGCGCTCGTCCAAATTGTCCACGCTGGCGGAAATCTGCTCCATGGTGGTTGTCAGCGTTTTCTCCCGTTCCCTGGTGATGGGGTAACCGCTGTCCAAGGTTTCCGCGATGCAGCGGTACACCTCGGTGAGCTGCTCATCGGTGAACTGGCGGTGCTCGTCCACCAGCCCGGCGCGGCAGGCGAAGTCCAGCTTGGCGGCCTCATAGCTGTCACCGCCGTCATAGTAGTGGCCATGGGCCACGGCGGCGCGATCCGGGCTGCGCGCCCAGGTGACGAACTTGTACCCCCAGCCCTGTTCCAGCTCCTGTCCGGCGAGAACCACACCGTTGAAATCTGCCAGCAGCCGGAACCCTTCATGGAGCCCCACCGCTGCCAGCGGGGGAGCGGCAGCCATGGCTTCCGTATACTCGTGAACCTGTGTGCTGATCTCCGCCACTGTATCATAGGTGTCCACCACCGGCTGGGTGTCCGCTGTCTCCAGCATGAGGAAGATCGTCCCGCCCGGGGCCACCGCCATGACCTCCTGTCCGTCCAGAAGCTCCGGCAGACGCTCCCTCTCCACCGGCCCGGTGGAGAGGCCCTCCCGCTTCAGGCGGCGGGCCAGTTCAGGGAAAAACTTGTCGTTCACATCGCATAACCTCCTTTTTTACGTGTCGGTTCAGCCCATGCCGCCCAGCACCGGGCCGCTGTCCTGCTCCTGAACCTGGTTCAGTTCCTGCTGGCGCAGATCAAAGCAGGTCAGGTACGCTTGGTAGTCCCCGCGCACTGGGTTGCACCGCAGGCAGTAGCGGTACCGCTCCGTTTCCAGCACGAAGCCGTAGTTCCGGGCCGCAGTGCGGCCGCCGATCTCCCCGCCGTCGATATGGCACAGGCGGAGCATGGTGGAAAAATCCTTCAGCACGCCCCGGCGCAGGTCATCCACCACCTTGCCCAGTTCCTCTTTGAACGCGGGCGTGTTCAGTCCCTCGGGCCCCCTCGGCCACCAGGTGTGCCAGAACTCGCCGCCATCGTGCCCAAAGTCAATGCGAAGGTGTCCGATTGTCCCCAGCTCCTCATCCTTTTCAGGCGGCAGGGCATAAAAAAGTCCCGCCTCCTCGGGGATGGCGGGGCGCATCTGATGGCGGAAGGGGATTTCGGGAGCGGTGATGTTATTCTCTGCACAAAATGTTTTCAGGCTGACGAACTCTTGCGTCAGGCGGAACTGATCCTTCACCAGCCTGCTCTGGGTGCGCTCGCTTTTCAGCGGCAGGAGGGAGAGGACGGAGCCGGTGTGGAATTTGTCCGCATGGTCTACCATGCTGTAGGGACTGTATGGGGCACGGCTTGTGCCGCGCAGGTCGTAGCAGTACCAGCCCAGGGGAACGTCCTCCCGCGGGATGGGTTCGTCGCTGTGCAGCACAAGGGCGCCGAACAGGTACGCTTTTTGCATCAGGGCTTCGTAGATGTTGAGCCGCAATGATTTCACACCTCTATTCGTTTTATTTGGCAGTCAAAACAGATACCACAACTTTTCCTGAAAGTCCAGCGTAATTCAGCACATTGTCTGACCAATCTCCGGCCCCTGCTCGGGCCAGGGGGCGCTGAGGCGGCGCACATGGCCGAAGCTGGTTTCCCGCACGCCGTCCGCTTCCATCTCAGACCGGCCCAGGGCGTCGAAATCGGTGAAACCGTCCAACATATCCAGGATCTCATCATCCGCACCAGCCTTGCGCAGGGCCTCCCGGCCATATTCCCTCTCGCTGTCCTCCACCAGTTCATAGTCGTCAAGATACATTGCGGTGAGGTTGGCATCAGAAAAGGAGCTGGGCTGCTCTGCCTCCAAGACCGCGCCGAATACCCTCAGCTCCTGTGCCGTCATCTCCTGGACGCATTTGGCCAAGATATGGGCGTCTTGCAGCGTAATGGAATCCATATCAAGCAGATGCGCCCATGGATAGTCGATTTCCACATCCCTAATGGCGGCGCTGTCCAGATCATCCAGCCGCAGCGCCCTTTTTGCCTGCTCCAG
>ERZ808051.1542-NODE-1542-length-14710-cov-5.099364_pt1 | contig 14710 bp, 10 predicted proteins | sample MGYA00380199_ERZ808051 | MGnify/ENA primary metagenome ERZ808051 (study PRJEB31490, sample SAMN06133391) | mouse gut metagenome | isolation source: J11 | host: mice | place: China: Chengdu | collected 2015-05 ...
GTTCCTCCGACCGTAAGCAGATAGGGATTTTTCTCAAGGTCCTCTTCACTGACCTCTTTCTTCTGGCTGGCGGATGAAAGAATGCAGCTGATAAGCAGATTTCCCATATGACGGATTCTCTCGTCCTGATAAATGACTGTCACGATCTGGCTGCGGTCAGGCAGTTCCCCGATTTTCCATCCTTTTCCCCCTATGCCGCCTTTTAAAGGATCCAGAAATTTTTCCAGCCGTTTCACCAGTTCGGTCCGGATCTCATAGGATTCGTTATAATCCCGGATCGTGATTTCACACTGGACCCCCACATCAACCAGTACCGGTTTTACGATATGTAACCGTTCCCCGGAAAGCAGGTTTGGGTCTGTTTTATCCCCCAGATAATTCATAATTCTTTTCTTTAGTTCCGGAAAAAAATATCCTCCATGAAGATAGTCCTCCTGAAGTACCAGAAGACTCACATGCCCCGCTGCCCGTTTTCCTTCTTCATCATAGCCGGAAATACACTGGACACGGGCAATTCCTCCCGAAGCTTCCATGGCTAACATCTCATAATCTTTCAGGGAGACTGCCCGGAACCGGTGGCGAAGTTCTCCGGCCCTTCTCTGGATTGCCGCGGACACATCCTCTCTGTCATAGCCTCCTGCCAGACCCATGGGATTGGTAGCCTGGTTAATGAAGCCAGCAGCCAGCAAAAGCCCTGTAATCCCCCCCGGGGGCAGGTTGGTCTTTGCACCGCCTCCGATGCTGTAACTTACGCGAACCCCATCCGTCACACCCACGGCCGGGATCCGCCCGTTTCGGTTGTCCCCGAAGGTAATGGTTCCTTCATTGGCATCTAAGATATAATGGCGGTCTCCCGGTTTTGAAGTCGAAAATCCGTCTTTGGGTTCCCACTTCACCCAGATTTCCGTCACCATTCCTCCGGCGTCACGGGTCTTTTTAATCCGCCCGGCTTTCTCAAGCCATTCCTGATCGCCGGCAGAAATCGTTTCCATTTCATTGACCCACAGTTCCAGTCTGTGAATGTTCTGATAAAGCAGCCTGTATGTAAAGTGCTCCTCATATCGGGTCATGGTAAAAACTTCCTCAAAACCAGACCGGACCGCCCGGATGCGGACGGCATTCATATGGACCGCCTCCACCTGTAAAGTCTCAGCGGCCGTCTCCCCCAGGTAACTGTTTCCCACGGCCCGGATGCGGAACCAGTAAAGGGTCCGGCCAAACAGAGTTCCCGGTTCCCAGTCGGGATTTCCCTCAAAGGTCACAAGCCCGGTCTGCCGGAAATTTTCCGTACTGTCCGCAGGATTTAAAGCCTTAAACCGGCCCCCCGGTCCCATGTATTCCCATTCCAGAACAGGCATCTTTTGCTGTCCCATGGCCTTAAGCACCCACAGCATCCGGACAGGGCCTTCTGTGAATGGACGGTCAAGCCCCACATAAACAGCAGCCGCCTCGTCGTCGCTCTGCCAGAATGGTTTCCAGGGATAGAGACCCTCAAAACAGGACGCCGCCCGGACAAACCGCTCCTCCAGATTACTGCGGCAGAAAAAATACTCAGGTTCCATTCCCGGGAACGGATACTCATACCGGAAGCTTATCTGAGACAGGACCGGAGCCACATAATACCCCTCTGTCTTAAATGCATTGTTTACTTTCAGAATTCTTGCCCGGATATAGTAGGTTTCCGCCGCTCCCATATAGGCGGGCTCCATGTCCTTTGGGCACTGAAAGACCAGAGTATGTCTTTTTTTCTCTGTTTCCTCTCCGGCCCGGAACACGTCGCAGTACTCCCGGCCCGGGAACAGTCTGGCCCAGCCCAGACCGTTAAAATATTCCCATATCACTTCTTCAATGGTGATATCATATTCCTTTGACACAGCAACCGAAGACTTCGGCATCACCAGCTTCCACTGAGTCTCCTGCCGGTCCTGCTCCCGAATCGGAACTTTCATAAATCCTTCCTGAAAAGAAAAGCTCACCCAGGCGCCGCGCTTATTTAAAGCCTCCCGGCAGGAAAAATAAACTTCGCTGTAAACGCCAAACTGCTCGCCAAAGGGGACACAAAACTCTTTTGCCTGCTCGGTTCCCTCCGCCTGCACATAGTCCGGTGCCATGGAAGGCCCTTCCGAAACCATTTTAAGACTGCTTATCTCAATCTGGTCGCAGAGCGAATAGTCAAGCAAGGTCATTTTCACCCAATATTGAGAAACCCCCTGGATTTCCTGAATGGCCGCCGCAGGCTGGGACGCCTGCTTTTCCAGATACAGGATTCCGTCCTTTTCATATTGTCTGCCAAACGGTATGAAGGCCTCCTCCGCAGAATAAGAAAATTCTGCAATGGAGCAGTCTGCGAGCTTTAAAAGAAACTCTCCGGGAAAAGGCTTCCCCCCGGGCCCGGAAAAAACAAGGCCAAGGCGCCCGGTCCGCTCAAAAGAAAACATGGACGGATGGCTGAAAAACCACTCATGACAGGTAAGATTCTCTCCCTTTCCGGCAAAAAGCAAAAACCCTTCGCAAACCGACTGTTCTTCCTCGCTTTGATACAGACAGTTGATATAATCCGGCGTCTTCCGGCATTCATAAACGGCGCGTATCCCTGCCGGCGTCACATAAACATCATCCATGGTCTCAGCGCCGACCTTTTCTCCTGCTTCTCCATCCGTGTCGCTGGTGAGTCCCACACCCTTTTCTAAATGGATACCTGCGACAGCCCCATTTACCAGGGAAAAAGCCGCAAACCCTTCTGCCGGAACACAGGGCCGCATAGCCGTGCCGATCCGGTTATAAAAATCAATCTGATTCTTATAAAGCAGCCTGTTGAACTGGCCAATGGTCCGGTGGTGTAGCTTCGCAAACATCAGCGCCAGCGCCGTGCCCGCATCAGGGTTCTTCCGGTCAAATCTCCACTCCGGCGTATAGCTTTTCGCCTTTTGCCCGATTTCCTCCAAAAGTTCTTCCTCTGTACGTGTATCAATAACCGGATATTCCATAAGACCACCACCTTTCCTTTTTATAACCGTTCAGACACCTTCTGAACCGTTAGAGTGCTCCGTTATCTTCCCGCAGCAATTCAGATCCCTTCTATCTGTTGCAGCCTACGGCCTCTGGGATCATTCAAATCCCTCGTTCAGATAAAACGGGAATACCAGGTTATAGGGATTATTGGTACTTCTTACCCGGTAAGAAATTTTTATCTGTAAAAGACCGGCTTCACCGTCTGCCACAATAACCTCTGCTTCCACATCCGTAATCCGCGGTTCCCAGAGTTTTAAGGCCTCCTCCACTGCATGCTTCATTCTTGACAGGGAGGTATAATCGGTCGTTCCGAAGGCAAAGTCATAAATTCTGCACCCGAACTCAGGCCGCATAACCCGCTCGCCCTGACGCGTCATCAGAATCAGCCGGATTGCCTGTTTGATATCCTCTTCCTGGGAAACCATCTGCACCTGGCCGGACAGCAGGTCTGCCTGTACAGGGAATCCCCAGCCGGTCCCCAAAAATTCTTTTCCATATTTCTCTTCATCCATGCCGCACCGCCTCCCGTTTTTTGCCCGGTCTGCCACCCTCTGTTCTTTCAGCCATCTTTTCCCCGGCCTGCCGCCTCCTGCTATTCCAGCCGTTTTTCCCCGGTCTGCCGCTTCCTGTTCTTCCAGCCGTTTTTGCCCGGTTCGCCGTCTCCTGCTCTTTCAGCCGCACCTTAGTTTAATTTCAACATGCTTCCCTTTACCTGGGTGATTCCACTGGCCTCCATCTTGAGGGTTCCGTTGGCCTTTACCTCCACGGAAGCCCCCTCTACCTTACTGCTTTGTCCTTTTATGTTAAGACTCTGCTGAGCCTCTATTTTTACAGTCCCCGCCTTTATGGCCGCCTGATTGCCGTCTGTCACGAAGATCTCCTTTCCCCCGGCCTTCATAGAAATCTTCTTATCGGCGCTCATGGTAATCTGACCGTTTTGGGCATCCAGCAAAAATTTATTTTTACCGTCCTTGTCGCTAACCTCTGCCGTCTTTTTCTCATCATCTAAAACCACTTTAAGTTCTCCCGGGGTCTGGATTTCAATTTTTTCCTTTCCCTTTTCATCTGAAAGCCGGATCGTACACCCGGACAGCGTCCGGATCAGCTTAATGGAATTATCTTTGTTTGCCGTTTCTTTCGGAATCGTGTTCGTTTTGTTCCATAAAGTGCCAAGCATTATTGGACAGTTCCGGTCTCCAAGCTGAAAACCTACGACCACTTCGGCCCCAATCTCCGGCAGAATATAAATTCCGAATTCCTTTCCCGCATAAAGGCTCATCATCGGCATCCAGCCGCTGACATTTCTTCCTTCCTCGCCCAGAGAATACTCCACCTTCACCATTCCCTGATGTTTGTCATCCCAGTTTTCCTTTACAATTCCTGTGGCAACCCCCTGTATGCCCATGAGCCTGCCGTTTCCGTCCGGCTGCGTCCCTTCAAAAAAACCAGTCATTCCCAGCCTCCCACTTCAAAAATGGTGACAAAACCGTCTTCGCCGATCTGATGCTCCACTTCTGTCACATAGTATTTTTTATCCAGCATGCTGTCCATGCTGCGGATTTCAATATAGCGGCCAGGTACAATCTGCGGAATCCCCACACACTCGACCCGTCCGGTCTGCCCCCTGGCCACCAGACGGTCTGCCAGTGCGCTGGCCCTGGCCTTTGCCTGTGCCTCTGTCACCGCGTCAGGAGCCGTCCATATCCGTTTTCCCGGTGCGGGTAATGCCGCCGTCTGCTGGTCCTTCGATTTTGCAGTTGCCTTTCCGGAAATATTTTTCTGCCCGGCCGGATCGTATCCGATCACTTCCACCTCATAATTAACATAGCTGCTGCTCCGTTCAAAATGATACAGCCCTTTTTGTATTCCCAGGCTGATCACCGGACTTTTGGCGCTCCTGGGTTTTCTGAAATATGCCTTGTCCCCCACTACGAAAAACTCCCGGTCCGCCCTTCCTGTACCGATTAGCTCCATGGTAATAAAATCATAATCAGAAACCGTCTGGGATACAGGCAGCTCCAGCTGGTCGTTTGTTGCATCTGTCACTGCGCTGCATAACTTCTTATATGGCTTCATCACCGCCTCAAACGCTTCCGAATAATTTTTTACATCATGTAAGAGATAGTGGGTGCCTCCGGTCATCATAAGCCTTCGGACATCCATGGCAGTAATGGTCAGACTGATTCCCTCAGCCGCGTCAAACTCCACATCCACTGCGGCAATATATCCCTTAAAAATCATCAGGGTATCTGAACCATAGCCCAGCTCCGCCTCCAGCACCTTCCCCGGCACTGCCTTGCTTTTAAGGCCGGAATCCAGCGCGTGGTTTTCAAAGTCATAACACCGGTTAAGCACCACCTGAACGCTCCCTGCATGAGACAAAGACAGGGAAGCCCGGATTTCCTGGACATGGATTTTTTTATTGCTGATAATGTCAGATCCGTCAATTTTAATTTTCGCGGCCGGAACCTGAAATCTGCTGTATTTTTTTTCCAGAGCTTCATACGTATAGGTTCCCGCCATCAGATCTGCCATAAAACTCCCTCCTCTGCTGCCTTCTGCCTCACTGCTTCTCTCTGCCTTTTTTGGCGGCTTTGCTGTCTTTAGCCGCTTTCTGCCTTTTTTGGCGGCTTTTGCTGTCTTTTGCCGCTTTCTGCCTTTTGGGGCGGCTTTGCTGCCTTCTGCCGCCCTCTGCCTCTTTTGGCGGCTTTCTTTACAAGGCCGGAATTTTTAATATCTGCCCCGGTTTTAAATCAAGGGGATTTTCAATTCCATTGGCCTTCGCAATCATTCTCCATTTTTCACAGTCGCCATATTCCTTATGCGCTAACATCCACAGACTCATGCCCTCCGTATAGGTAGTATATTTGGTCCGGTCCGGTGATTCCAGAGGCGTCTTATACCCGTCCTCCTCCCGCACAATTACTAACTTCACACTGGCCCGGATTGGCTTTCCATTAATGCTGAACATGGTGTAGGTGTGTTCTAAGGATTTCACATAACCGGTAAACTCCAGATCACCCCAGCAAAAGGTCACCACCGGCGGCCGATGTTCATCCGGTTTCACCATAACTAACTTCATCAGTTCATTGGTATACACAGAAACCGGTTCCGGTTCCTTAAGCTCTCCGGAGGCTGCCGACAGCATCGCCGTGTTGGCAGCGAGCTGCATAAGGCTTGATGAGTCAAAAATCAATGAAACACTTAATTCCATGGGGGCAATGCCCGTAAACTGCGGGATCGCAACGTCACCCATTTCATTTTTTTCTTTGTAAACAGCCCGATTAGAAATCGTATACGAGCTGGGATTAAAAACACAGGGAATCGTTTTTACCCCGTTCTTTCCAATCACAAGCTTTGCCTTAACAAAGGAACCAACCAGTTCCTGAAGCATGGGCGCTTCCCCCTTCCCGTTGTTGTACTCCCCGAACTGTTACCGCAGCTCCGCCTGCTCTGTTATGTCAATCAGTCATTTCCGCGCTGCAGTCGTTCCAGCTTAAGCTGGCCCCGCAGCTGCTTCATCATGCGTTCGATGATTCTTTGCTGCCGGCGCGGATCACTGAGTTTACGATGGTTTTGCATCAGTTCTTCAATTTCTGCCTTCTGGGCTGTGATCTGTTCTGTCAGCTTTGTCAGACGTTCCTCATATTCATTTACGGTCCGGACCTTATTTCCCATCACCTGAACCGTATGGATATCTTCCTCCGAAAGTTTCCCTGCCGGCTGCTCCTGCAAAAACTGAAGCTGCGTCCTGGCATCCTGTACAGGCGATTCCATTCCCCTGGGCGGCATCGTTCTGGCAATGATCCGGTCAGGAACCGGGAGCCCAAAATCATACCCCGGTGAGTCATATTCAGGAAAGCCATGCCCGGGAAAATCATGTCCGGAGAAATCATATCCGGAAACAACATGCCCTGTGGAATTTTTCTTCTCTGGCACCCCGGAAGCCTGCGGGCTTTCTGGTGTCAGAAAGATCTGCAATGCCTTTGATGACACCCTGTCTGCTGCATAAATACCGGATTCCTGCAGCATGGTATAAAACCTTTCTTCTTTAAAAACCTGTGGTGCGCCAGGATACCCTGCCATATCATTTGAGGGGCCGGTCGTTAATAACGCCCTTTCTTCCGTCCGGCCGTCAGCTGCCGCTGACAGTAAGAGCATATCCGGTGCCTGCGGGCTTTCCGATATGTGTGGACCCCCGGATATCCGCGAACTTCCAGGTATCTGCGAAACCCCGGATATCTGTGGACTTTCAGGTATCTGCGGACTCCCGGACATTTGCGAACTCCCGGATGGCTGCGGGTTTCCGGACATTTGCGGAATCCCGGATGGCTGTCGGCCCCCGGACGCCTGCCGGTTTACAGGGGTCTGCCGGATTTCGGACGTCTGTGGACTCCCGAAAAACTGCGGGCTTCCGGATATCTGCGAACCGCTCCGGGTATCCTGAGAAATCAGTTTCACAAATTCCAGAGAAACCGTATCCGGCAGATTCAGACGCAAATCAGCAGCAAAAGGGGCGCTTCCCTGATATCTGTCTTCTGGCATGTCCTTCTCCCGCAGTAAAAATTTCTCCATATTCCGATATTCCAGTTTCGACATCGCAGGGAGACTTTCTACTCCCGCCTCTGTCTCCTTTTCATCCGCCTGAAGAAATTTTACTACGGCTCCCGGCAGAGATTCTGCTCTGTTTTCCGAATCGGCTCCTGCCCTCGCTTTTCCCTTTTCTCCTGCCTCTTTTGTCTCCTGCAAAATCCGCTGTTCCACAAGCTTCCACTCTCCCGGATTCAGTGCTTCAATTAATTCCACCAGTATTTCTACTGCCTTCGACTGCGTCTTTCCGGCTTTGTCCGTCCCGGTCCGGGCTTCGGGTTGTTTTCCAGAAGCCTCTTTTTGCCATGACTTTGTATAAATTTCCATTTCCGGCATCTCATACAGCATCCGTGACACATACTCTGCCGTTTCTTCAGACTCTTCCACCAGCTGAATGAGCGGAAGTTTTCCCAGCACCGCCTCCATATCCTCCGGAATCCTTCCGGATGTCTTAAGAATCTGTTCCGCAATCTGTTCCTTTTTTTTCTGATATTCCGCCGGGAGAAAAGCAATCCCCGGGGACATTGCCAATTTGACCTCCTGTCCGGCCCCTGATTTCTCAAACACCTTATTTTCCAAAAGTTTCCATTCCCTGATATTAAGGCTTGCGATTACCTCTTTAAGATGTTCCCGCTTTTTTTCACGGTCTGTTTCTTCGTCAAGACCCCTGGCATACATCTTTAACTCTGGTATTTCATAGAAAAGCCCCGCCACCATTTCCACCGCTTCTTCCCGGCTTTCCATCATGGAAAGGAAGGGGCCTTTCCCCAGAACCGGCTCCATTTCTTTTGGAACGGTTCCGTTTTGCTCCTGAATCTTTTGGATATACTCTTTTCTTTCGATGGTGTATTCTTTTTGAACCCGCTCCCAGAGTTTCTGTTCCTTCTGTATCCGGACAATTCTTTCCAACAGCCGCATTTTAGCAGCCCCAGCCACTTTTGTCTCTTCTGAATTTTCAAAAATCTCCCGCCGCGTAAGCTCCTGCTCTCCGGTATCCTGACCGGCGGTCACCACCCTTAGCTGTTCCCGGGTTTCCTTCCCTTTTTCCTGTTGGGAATCGTCCTTTATCTGCTGCCATACCTGCAATATTTTCTGCTCATATGTCAGGTTCTCCCACCGCTCCGGCAGCAGCCGGGCCTGGCTCATGACCTTCTCTGTCAAGGAGCGGAATTCCCTTTCTTTCATGAATTCCCGCATGGCTGACAACAATAGCTGTGAATTTCTGTCTGCTGCTTTTTCTGTTTCCAATCCGGCTGCCTGGTCGAGGGAGTGTTTCCAGTCTCTGTAAATTACGTCCGGTTCCCGGGAAATCTCTGCTTCCGGCTCGTTGTCTTTCCTGTGCAGAAGTACGGTTTGTGCCTTTTCCCAGCTTTCCTCTGAACAGTTTAAAATCTCTGTCAGTTCCGGAATGATCTGACTCAGGCCGTCCTTCCCGCCGCCATAAAACTCTGAAACCGTCATCATTAACGCCAGCTTCCCGGCAGCCATCCCAACACCAGGATTCATCTTTTGCTCAGAATTTCCCTGTCCGGACAATTCTGTATCCGGCTTCTCTTTTGTGCCTGCGTCCCCGTCGTTATTTTTTTCCCGGCCGGCGCTCTTCTCTCCTGTCACGCCCGCATCCGGTTTTTGGGTAAATTCTGCCATCTCCCTCAATAATTTCGTAAGCGTTTTCCTTGCTGTACGGTCCTCTGATTCTGTATGAATCACCGGTTTTGCCTGGCCCACAGGTTCTGTATGGCCAGTTGTCTCTGTATGGTTTGATGCTCCTGTATGATCCGCTGGTTCTGTATGACCCGCTGATTCTGCCTGGCCCGCGGGTTCTATATGGTCCGCAGGTTCTGTACGGACTCTCAGTTCCGTACGGCCTGCTGGTTCTGTCCAGTCTGCCGGTTCTGTCCAGTCTGCCAGTTCTGTACGGCCCGCTGATTCTTCCTGGCTTGCAGGTTTTGTGTGACCTGCTGATCCTGTACGGTCTGCCAGTTCTGTATAACCCGCCGATTCCGTACGGCCTGCCGATTCTGTACGGTCTGTCAGTTCTGTCCGACCCGCCAGTTCTGTACGATATGCCGGTTCTGTACGGCCCGCAGGTTCTGTATAACCTTTCAATTCTGCACGTCCTGTCGTTTTGTCCTGTCCGTCTGGCCGCGGCTGGCCTGTCGTGTTGTCCTGTTCGGCTGTCCACGGCTGGCCTGTCAGTTTGTCCCGTCCGGCTGTCTGCGGCCGGTCTGCCGTTTTGCCCTGCGATGTCTGTTCTTCTCTCTCCCGTTCTTTTTTCTGCCAATAAACCTTCCGCAGCAGTTTCGTTACAGGCCCATCATTTATCACGTCGTCTTCCGGACGCTCCCACTTAACGGCCCCAACATTGTGGTTCTCTTCTAATTTGAGAACCTCTCTGGCAAATTCAAACGCCAGCCTGTCACGAAACAGCCTCTGGATTCTTCCTGCCCTGATCTGATCTGCAAATGTTCTTTTATTTTTCTGATAAATTTTTTGAAGCCTTTGGATCTCTTCCCCTCCGGCCATCTCCAGAAAGATATGTTCCGTCCGCTTCCATTCTGTCTCCGTATCGTTTAAGATTGACTCCAGAATTTGTTCCGGCTGCTCCGTCCCGGAAAAAACAGAAAGAAACGCCAGCTTTCCTGCCGTCTGTTCCTGCTCCCGGGCAGAAACATGGCCCATGAAGTCCTCATTCTCCGTGAATGGTTCTGTTTTCTCCCTGTATGCCCCCATCTGAGCAGTCAGACGTTCCGTTTCCGGAAAGGCCATCTCCATGACCTGCTTTTTCCATTCCGTCCACCGGGTCCGCGGCATGGACGAAAGAACATTGACCATATCCTGATGTTCCGCAAAAAATTCAGGAAAAAGCTTTTGTATCTGTTCTTTCTCCTCCTGGCTTAAGCTTTCCGCGAAATGGATTAACGGCAGCCGCTCTGTAAATACCTGGCGGAAACATTCCGTTGATTCTTTCTTTGCGTTTAAAAAACGTTCCGTATAGGACGGCATCCGTCCCGCCATTCTGACGCGGTTTTCAAGTCCGGAATGAAAACGGCCCGTAAACACTTTCGGACGGGTGGTATAAGCACCCCCCGGAACCGCAAGCTGCATCACAAGCCGGGCAAAACGTCTTTCCGTCTCCGGTTCCTGCAGATACTCCGGTGCCTGTTCTCCCTGTCCGGAAACTTCTCTGCACAGTAAGAGAAGGTCCCTGGATTTCTCACCTGGCCTGTTCTCATAAACTGTTACTGTCTGGTTTATCTGTTGAATCAGCTGATTATAAACAGCAGGAAGCTGTTTTTCCTTCTGAAAATCCCGCACGACCGCAAGAAGCCTGAGAATCTCCCGTTCCTGTCTTCGCCTTTCCTCTGCATCCTGATCTTCATGAAACCAGTCCGCAAATACAAAAGAAGCTGAACTGAACTCATACACACTTTTGACCAGATAACGGTTCATAATCATCCGGGCAAAGTCTGCAAATTGAGAAATTCTGCTTTTTGCTGTGACCTTTATTTCCTTTTGCGGTTCAATAAGCTTCCATCCATCGTGCAACCTTGAAACGGGCATCAACGCTTCTCATCTGCCTTTCATCTTCCAAGCGGATGCTTACAGCATCAGCATATTCTCGTGAAGTCCATTATGGGTAATGACAACACGCTTTATCAGGGCTTCTTTTCCCAGGGCATTTAATTCCCCAAGCTCCCACTGGGTAATAACACCCTGCTCAAAAAAATAGCTCTTCACTACGCGGCTGTGCTTCATAACCATGATCACCACCGCAGCAACCCATACCCCGGTGGTCAGTGCCCTCATGGGAACATCCTTTGCGCCCACCCGGACTCCCTTTTCCAGAATCAGTGTTTCCATTCTGGTTTTCGGCTTTTTAAGAAGTCTGGGATAGTCATTAAAGCCGCCTTCCTGATATGGCTCATACTCGATGGTATCTGACAGGTTTGTCACCTTGGAAAAACTGAAGAGCACCGGACCAATGGACACCCGGAACTGATTATTGGCTATCATGTCATCCTGTTCGAGACCCATAGGTTTTGCCCCCTTTATATATGAAACACATTCTCCGGCTCATCGTTCAGCCGGCGGTTAATGGCCGAAATCTGGTTGCACCACTGAATCCGTTCCAGATGGCTCATGTTCATGATCTCCTCGCTGCTCCAGTGCATATAGTAGCCGATGAAGGCTGTTTCCTCATATATCTTTTCTGCCGGATAGGTGCGGATCATCCGGCTTCCATAAAATTTATCGGCACATCTATTTCTTTGCCACAGTGGGGACATATCCCGTGATAGGACGGAATCTCCATGGAATTGATTCTCTGGTACAGATCCTGCAGGTACGCCAGATCCATGGTAAACAGAGACTCAACGGTTCTGGTATCCACGGCCGGAAGCGTTCCCAGCTTCGTAATCACGCGGGCCAGAAGAATAATTGTTAAATAACCGGGATTCTGCTGTACTCTGGGGTCCTTAAGGGGCAGAATCTCATCGGCCGCATTGGCCATCCGCATCATGCCCTCCCTGTGAACCTCCCCGTCCCGGTCAATATACCCTTTGGGAAGAGTAAAAGGAAATTCTGTCTGAAATGCCATCGTCTGTTCCTCCCTTTTTTCCGGAACCGGCGCGGGATGTTATCCCCTGCGCCGGTTCCGTCATACCGGTCCTCGTATGCTGACACGTTTACTTTCAGCACACTGGTTCAACCTGTGTCTTTCCTGTTATGATACCCTGGTCATGCCTTCATGGGCAATTTCAATGGTCTCAATGGCGATTTCAGATGCAGTTGCATTGAAATCAGGCGCCGTATACTTTGTGGGCCATGCATTGATGATCTGCCAGGAGGCAGCCGGAGCCTGCGTATCATTTAAAAGAGTCAGAGTCAGAGTCTTTCTCTGAACCTCCCCGTTTACTCCTGCCGCCAGCCAGTCATACATAACTCTGGAATCTGTCAGTCCCTGCTTCAGTGTAATATTGCCATATTTTTTAAGTCCGGCGATCTTCATCGGAGTTTCTGCTGTCATATCGCCTTCACGGTACTCAATCACGTCAATGGACGCATCGAAACCAGTCGCCTCAGAAAAACCTCCGGCCTCAAGACCGTCAATTTCAACTTTATATCTGAATTTTGCCTGCGGATAGCCTGCCATAATTTATTCTCCTTCCTGCAACCTTATGTACTTACTTATTCCGTCCGCGTCTTATTCCCCTCAGCAGTTCAGATCCCCTCTGAACTGTTGCTATTCCGCATCTCCTGTCTTCTGCGAAATTCTGAAGATTACGAACTCAGCCGGTTTCACCGGTGCAATACCGATCACGCAGACCAGACGGCCGTTGTCAATGTCGTCCTGGCTCATGGTATCTCTGCCGATATTTACAAAAAACGCCTCTTCCGGAGAGCTTCCTGCCAGCGAACCGCCTCTCCACAGGCCATTTAAGAACACGCTGATGGTTCTCTGTACTCTTACCCAGAGCACTTCGTCATTGGGTTCAAATACAGCCCAGCTGGTATTGGCCTTAATGGATTCCTCGATGAAGATAAAGAGACGGCGTACATTAATATATTTCCAGCTTGGATTGCTTGTGGCCGTTCTTGCTCCCCAAACGCGGATCCCCTGTCCGGGGAAGGAACGAATCAGGTTCACACCCTTCGGATTCAGGATATCCTGCTCGCCTGTATTAAACATGCAGTCCAGTCCCACGCAGGCGCGAACCACCTCATTGGCCGGCGCCTTATGAACGCCTCTGGTGTTATCACTCCTTGCATAAATTCCCAATACGGATCCGGACGGCGGAATTGCGATATTCTTCTTATCCAGCGGATCAAATACTGTCAGCCACGGATGATACAAAGCGGCGTAGTTACTGTCGAAAATATCCCTGTGGGCCAGAATATCCTGTACCTTCCTGGCATCCTGTGGAACATCCAGAACTGCGAAACGGCTTCCAAGATTCTCACAGTGGGCCACCAGCATCAGCTGCACATTGGGGTCTGTCACACCGGGAACCGCCATAAGAGAAACCATATCATTGTCCAGGAAGCTCTGGATACCGGTTCTTCTTCCTGCTCCATTGTCTGTGCCGATAAAGTCCGCTGCCGTGATTCCTGCAACATTTCCGTTGCTGCCTCCTGAGAAGTTCACAGAGAAAACAGCTTCCCCTTCATCACCTGCAATCTGGGTAAACGGTGCTTGTGCTTCCCCGGGCTCCGTGCCGGTATAGTGCGCTTCAATCAAATCAGATTTTGCAATCTTTTTGTCCAGATAATTGGGAGAGTTAATATTGAAAGATAAATTATCATAAAACTCCACGGCGTCGTTATAACGAACCTCCAGGCTGAACTCACACGTAGTGATCACGCGGGACGGCAGCAGATTTTTATCTACCACATCCACCTCAAATTCCTTCTCCAGAGTCAGGATATTATCCTGATTTTTTACAACCCGGTTAAGCACTGTCTGAACCTGATCGGAAAACGCAATCACGTCTCCCGGCTGGAACCCCGCGCCGTTCTTTACCAGATATTTCTTTCCATCCATGGTGTCAAGGATTTCCAGAATCTGGGTCTTGGCCTTGCTGGCCGGGGCCAGGGTCACGCGGATATTATTGCCCCACATACCGGGATTTTTCGCCATCATCTGGATGACCGCATCCTCCTTTAACGATGCGAAACCGACGGCACATGCCGCGTCCTTAGGAGCCACGCGGGTTACGAAACAGCGGGAACCTCCATTTAAGAAATAGTGTTCCACCGCATAAGCCAGATAACGGTACGTTCCATATTCATTCTCGGAAAGATAGCCTCCGTAAATTCTGCGGAAATCCGCAATGTTGGTCACAAGCTGCGGCACTCCCTCGACCGGACCTTTCTCCGCAAGACCGATAAAGCCGGCTGTGCTTGTGCTTACACCTTCCATCGGTTTTGCGCCGGACTCAAATTCCTCCACATAAACACCCGGTGATAAATACTCTGCCATAAACGCTGTCGTCTCCTTTCTACATTAAAATACTAGGCGTTTGCGAAATGCCAGAACCCGCATAAATACGGGATTCTTTTTGTTACAAATTAAAACAACTCCTCAATGGTTTGTGGTAAAATTGAG
>ERZ808051.1544-NODE-1544-length-14670-cov-6.062633_pt1 | contig 14670 bp, 16 predicted proteins | sample MGYA00380199_ERZ808051 | MGnify/ENA primary metagenome ERZ808051 (study PRJEB31490, sample SAMN06133391) | mouse gut metagenome | isolation source: J11 | host: mice | place: China: Chengdu | collected 2015-05 ...
TCTGCCTTTTGCAGACTTCCGACGGCTGGCGGCGAAAAAAGCGCTTGCTTCCTCAAGAAATTCATTTTCTTCTTTCAAACGGCGGATTTCTTTTTCCTGCTCTTTGACTTGTCTGCGCAGGATTGACAATTCCTCTGCGAGACTCATTGCCGTCTGTGGTGTGTGCGAGCCGGGACCGGCATCCAGTCTTCCCTCCCTTGCCGCTTTCGTCCATGCATACATGGTATTTTCAGGGATGCCCAGTTCAGAAGCTGCTTTTGCGCCGCCAAGTTCCTTTGCCAGCTTTACGGCTTGAATCTTGTATTCCATGTCGTATTTCCGTTGTTTTTTTGCCATTCTAGTTGCCTCCTTATTTTTCTTTGATTATACATCATATCCTTGTGTATTAGGTGTCAACTAAAATGATACAACATCAATATATCTTTTGTGGATAAGAAGAAAGCGAAGAAAGAGTTCATAGATTTTCTTGAATCATATGCTAAAAGTGGTGAGCATATAGAAGATAGGAGAGAGGGATCTCCATTCAGAAAAAAGTTTACTGACCTATCTGATGCAGCATTTGGAAGAAAAGAACGAGATAAAAAACGTATTTACGGTAAAAAAAATATGAATTCTATTCTTAAAGAAGAGAGTATAAATTACAAGGTAGATAATCCTATAGGCTATTGGATAGTTGAAAGATGTAATTGGGAGATGGAGGATTCAGAATAAATATTTATTGCCATGTAGTGCAATGTTTTGTTTTACAAATTTTAATCATCCTTATTTGGTATTTTTCTTGCAATTCGAATGTCTGTCATTTATAATGTAAGAATGCAAGGTCAAGGATACCATGTCGTAGGGCACGGAAATTTATTCTAAAAAGAGGCAAACTAAATTGGCTACGACATAGAAAAATAAGACCTTGCATCGGAAGATGCGGGGTCTTATTTTTGTCTGACGACTATCCTTTCCCTTGCATAAATACTGGGTTTGTAGGAACGTTCTGCACAGGATCACCATGGAGTAGGGGCAACTAGGGCGAAAGCCCGGCAGGATAAAACAAATTGCCTTTTTATGCCCTTTATAGAAAAAATTTCCGTGCCCTACGACAGCAGCAATGAGCCATGCGCAGACAGAAGGATAAAGGCGGCGGAGAGCTTGCTCGCCAGAGCATTTATCCGGATGGATGCATAGGGCGAAGCCCGTGACCGACATGAAGTGAACTGTCGAAGACAGTTTGCGGAATGGAGGGGAGCATGGCGGAGTTGGGTACTCGCAGGCAAAAGTATTGAAGAATGGCTTAAAATCAAGGGATTTTGAGCGTAGAGGGGTTCACCGGAGTGGTTGGTGGGCCTCTTTTTTTTGCGTTTTTGATGCCGCTGTGAATATGGCGATGGGGGCAGAATTATACTATCAGGCAAAAGTCGGCAGTTTCCGTGATAGTATCTGAGGTTTGCGTGAAAGTATAGGGGTTTCCGTGTTTGTTTGGAGTTTTGCCCGTTTGTATGCAAAATTTGTCGTTGGAGGATTAGCAAGGGGGAAAAGCAAAACCTGAATTGTAAAACTAACTTCCGTATGAAACAGTAAATTCTACAAGCCCTTCGAAAACCGCATATTTTTAAAAATTTTTTGATGATAAATGACGATTGATGTGGTATACTCATCTAAAATTTATGTTAAAAACCATTTTTACGGGTATAGCAAACAGACCTCTGGAAAGGGTGTATGTAGGACTAAATTCCACAGGCCGTTATAAAATATTTCAAGTCTTTACCCAGTGATGGTTTTGCATAAATTTATAAAGTTTCTTCAGCAGCTTCAGGGACAGCGTCACCTCATCAGGTACGACATACCGGAGCTGCAGTTTTTGAAGGGTTTCTACTCCAAAGGTTTTGACGGCAAGTTCATAAGGTGTGCACCCGCCTAATTTTCTGCGCGGCGCATTGTTCACATGGTCAACTGCCTTCCGCATATCCCACTGTGTAAAGTTCTCAAATACGGTGCCTTTGGGAAGGATCATCCGCAGCATTGTATGGACGTTTTCAATGCCGCCTTTCTGGCAGCTGTGCATGGGGTCGCAGTAGAAAATGCCAGTCCTTGCCTGTCCGTTCCGGTCATGCTCTAACGACTCCGGGTCTCCAAATTCACTACCCCTGTCGGTCAGTATGACAGGAAATACGCAGGAAAACTCGAAAGCATTCCCAAGCGCTTTCTGGATATTGTCAAACTCAGCTTTTACGGCTCCCTGCGTACGGCGGTTCATCAACCTGCCGACCAGGAGTTCCATGCAAGGGAAATATAGCGTCAAGATGCATTTATCCGAGCCGCTGGCTGACAGGACGGTGTCCATTTCGACGAAATCCAGTTCATCACAGCGACCACATTTAAAGTCCTGATAAGTCCTGCCTGTAAATACGGCTCGGTTAGTTATGGCGGTATTCTTCTTTTTGCGGGGCTTGAATTTTACCTTGCGTTTTAAATGGACATTCCTGCTTAAAAGGATACTCTGGTCAATGTAGTTATAGAGTGTCCTGACAGAGATCCCCAGTTCCGGATGTCCGGCAACGATCATGTAAGGCGATTGCCCCTGTGCGATCAGAGGGGTTACGACCTCATTGAGCCTGTCCAGCTGATTCCAGCTTAAGTTTACGCCTTCCCTGAAAGAGATGAGCAGTTCATCATAGAGGCGCTGGGCGGCCTTAGCGGTATAATCGTATTTAGTCTGTATCGTGCACAGATGGCGCGGCTTATTACAGCCGTTGCAGACATAGAGGGCCCGCTCGATCCGGCTGCATTGTTCCCTTTCAAAGTCGGGACAGACATTGTTACAGATGTGGCAGGAGCGGCACAAGGTATCGCAGATGACCAGTTTCCTGCAGGCATTCTGTTTCCTGCAGTTGTATCTGCGGACACAGAAGTTATAAGGGTTATTAAAGCTGCCCCGGTTTCAGGTATTAACGATACGGTGTCGAAAGACCTCTTTAGAGATCGTGGATGGATCCTTACAGAGGTATTTTGCGATATCACGGAAAGAGCGATGGTTGTTAAGGGATTCCTCAATAAACTGCCTGTCCTCCAGAGTAAGATGTTTATGGTTCCCAGGTATGAGATTCGACATAACAGACCTCCTTTACCACCACTGGGAAACAGGAAAGAGGATACAGAAAAACGATGTGGTTATCAATATGTGTGTGAAGGAGTAAACCTTTCGTGTGAAAGACTAAGTTCTACATGAAAGAGGTATGGGTAGAATTTAAATTTACAATTCACAGGGCATTTTTTAATTTATATTCCCTATACCATAATGATTTGATTTGTGGTATATTACTCAAGGAAATAAGTTAAATTGAATTTTGCTAAAGTTATTATAGTTAGTTTGATATTATTGCCTTGTTTGGGATGGAGACAATAATATCGGTATAGCAAAAAAGATGATTTGATGAGATAATATGAAAGGTGATAAAAGAAATGAAAGTAAAAGGGTATGAAATATATGTTCAATTTAAAAACATTGAACAAAAAGGAAATATAGAATCTCATAATCAACCGGTAAAAGATAAGAAAAAAAGAATTTGTTGTTTTTGTAGGAAGGGCTATCCAGAAGTTAAGTTTTCCGATGATGCTCATGCGATATCAGAAGCCATTGGGAATAAATGTCTCTTTTCACATTATGAATGTGATAATTGTAATCATGTTTTTGGTGAAATTTTTGAAGATAGTTTTGGAAAATATATGATGCCTTTTAAAATATTGACTAGAACATTTGGGAAAAGCAATAAAAATATAATTAAAGACAAAGGGAACGATGAGCTAAACTATTCTAACTATAGATTTCAAGGAAATAAAAATGGAAGTGCTTTAAAAGAAACAGAGGTCAAAGAATATTTGATTGAAAAAAGTGGAAATGGCATGGTTGATTTGGAGAAAGATGAAATAACTATACCAAGGCAAAAATATATACCTGAGTATGTATATTGCGCGTTGTTAAAAATGGCATATAGTATTATACCAATTGAAGACTTTCAGCAATATATTTGCAACTTTATATCGCTGAGACAATATGCAGAAAAAGATAAGGATAAATGTATTTTATCAGATGAAGAAAAAGAATTATATATTAAAGGATTGCCATGTAAAGGGATTTTAGAGAAAAAAGGGGGAGTTAATCCGTTAAATGGAGTCAATGTTTATTTGCTTAAAAAAGTAAATTCTTTAGAGCCTGGATTTGATTTGCTTTTTTTATTAGAAATGAAGAATTATTCTTTTTTAATACCAGTAATGCCAGACAATGGAATGGGTGATTTTTCAGTTAATGTGGTGTCAGATAAAGCAGATGAGATTGAAATTATTGACTTTAGAAAAGTTGATCAAAATCTCAAGAGTACTCTTTCTAAGGATAGGATAGAAATACCTAGAGAGTATTTTCCTGAACTAGAAGAAGTACTTAGAGCAAATGGATTATTAAAAAAGAAGGAATAAGTGAATATATGCAAACGTAGTAAAAACCCCCAATTCCTACTACGTTTTTACTACGATTGACGTAATCAATATGCCCCGTTTTGCCTTGATTTGCCATTTTCGTTACATTTTTCACAATCTCCACGGAAAATCCAAACCTCGCAAATCGCGCCAAAACAAGGCAAATTGAGGCATTTTAGGAGGATTTTCGTTTATGATAAAAGTATTATTTGTCTGCCACGGCAGCACGACGGATAGCCGGGAATTAGCGGTACTTGTGGGGCAGAACGGGGCAAAAAGCGGCATTGAAGAAAGTAGGGGACTACGGTTTTACTACGAGTGAGGGAACGAAAAAAGAGCCTTTATTTCAAGCCCTTTTTCCGTAACGAGACATACTGTGATCTTACTCTGTGATCATTTGTTTTACTTCTGTTGGCAGGCATTTCCCTTAAAAATATTGCCTTGCAGTCGGAAAAGCCTAACAGGTAGGCGAGCATCCCAAACCGGGAACCCAGCGCGTTCTGCTCGCTGACGTATCGGTCGATCAGCAGCCGGATTTCTTTTGATAAATCCATCCTGTCCAGTTCGCCGGAGTATACGTCAGACTTTCGGAGAATCGCCTGGTATTCCCCGTCACTGCTTACGATGCCATTCATGACTCCGTTCATGCGGGTGTCCATGAGCTGATATAATGTAGAATCTTTTTCCAATCCAATCCTCCTTCCGTGGTGTCGTAGCTTACCTCTGTTTTGGCGGGATAGCAAGCGGAAAAATAAAAAGCCGGAAACTATCTTGTAGCGTCCGACATATTCTGATAATATATTCATATGGGGTACTGCCATAACGGTAGGCGGTTAGTCCTTCTGCGGAGGGACTGTGGCCCTCCGATTACATAGAAACCTACTTGCGGGAATCTGAGAAAGGAGGGCTGAGTGGATGTTGACGATTGAAGGATTGATTTCAGTGCTTGGATTATGTCTGACCTGCTTCGGTCTCGGATATGCCATCGGAAACAAGGATAATAATAAACCACAAAAATAGCCGCCCACAGTCTGGAAAACTTAGCGGCTATTTTTTGCTAATATAAAACCGGACTAGCCGTCTATCGGCAGTACCTTTATGTAAATATATCTTAGCAAATTTATATAGAATTGTCAAATGTTGCGAAAGGTTCGATAGTTACGCTTATTTTAGAAATAAGGCGGAGTTGTCTTTAAACCAACCAATTAGATATATTGACTATCTTTAATATGTTAGTGAATGGAGATTAAAGAATGAAAAATATAGCAGAATTACTGTATTTATCAAAAGCGGTTATATTTAATGCAAAGTATGTAAATGGATTCATTGCTCCGATTTATATTGATGTAAGGAATACAATAAGTTCAGTACATGTGCGTCAAGTTATTACAGAAGAAATGAAAAAAATATTACTTGAATTTTTTCCAGAATGTGATTTGATTGCAGGAGTAAGCACTGCAGGTATACCATATGCGGCTACTATTTCCTATGAATTGAAATTACCAATGTGTTATGTGCGACCAACTGAAAAAGATCATGGATTGGGGAAAAAAGTAGAAGGCAAAGTTGAAAAAAACCAAAAAATTGTAGTAGTAGAAGATGTTGTTGGTAGTGGAACTAGTGCCTTAAATGCTGCTTTAACGCTTAAAGAAGCGGAGACAGAAGTACTAGGTATAGTAAGCGTATTTACATACGGTATGAATATGAGCAAGCAAAATTTTAGAAAAATTAATATAAGGCATAAAAGTTTAACAGATTTTGATGAGCTGATTAATTTGGGCTTAGAAAAGGGTGTGATTGACGAAATAGAATATGATAAATTGCTCTATTATAGGAATAATATACCAGATATAGCGTGGAAAATTTGAAATGGTCAATGCAGGGGGAAAATAGAATGCAAAGTATATTGCCATATGAATTGTTAGGGGCAAATGCGTATTATACGGGATTTGATCCTAGAATAATTCAGTTTAAACGTGATAAAGAGGCATTGCAGGCAAAAATTGAACAGGAATTGAAATGTTTGCTTTTGACCAAAAATAATATTGTTTGTGCAGCTTCACATTTGACAACGCCATTTACACTTCATTTTTTTACTAAAAATTCATTGCTATTGAATTCTGGAGTAATAATTCCTGCACTACGTTCGGATTTAGAAGATTTTTATGATTTAATGTATAGTGAAAAAAGTCATTCTAAGAAACAAAGGGGTGATTATGTCAGATTTTATAATGATAATGTTCAAAAAGTTATTCGGTGGGAACTTCGCGATACTTCTGAAAAATTCCGTGACTGGTATTTGAATGAATTAGTGACTCCAAATTCTGTATTGAGAATGAATTTGCATGATATAGATAGCCAGCAGTTGGATGATATTATCAGGAATATTCAAAATCAAGACATATTCTCTAGGAGCAAAATAGATAATTTGAGTTTAGGTTTTTCAAGAACCACAAGGAAAACAATGCGAGACTTTAGAGAATTAATATATCATGTAACGGGAGCCAGTGTTTTGAATTGTGAAAGCGTTATTCCTCAACAGCAATATTTAGATTATAGTAATAATGATATTAAAAATGAAAAAATTTGTATTTCACCAAATGCAATATTTATAAAGTTTTTCCTTGAAAATATTTATAATTCGGTATTTGAAAATTTATTTCCAACCGTTATCTTAGATTTGTTAACATTTGAAGATATATTTGCAATAAGAGAAATTATTAATAAATCAAATTTTATAGAGAAATATAATAGACTTACACACGCTTCTACATGTATATTAGGAAAAAGTTTAGATGATTCTATACTAGTGGATATAAATGAAATTTTAAAGATAAGAGAAGAACTTCAAATAAATTTTTCGGAAGAAATAGAAAAAGAACTAAAGATTATGAGAAAAAGAAAAATTATGAGAAGTATGGGTGCATTTGTTCATAATTCAGCAGCAATATTATCTTCATTGCTATCGTTTGGAAGTGCTTATATAGGACTTTTTTCATTAGCGCTAACAGCCAAAGATGCTATACCTAGTATTTATTCCAATATACATAGTATAAGCTATTCAAGCAATATGTCTAATATTATGAAAGAGCAAGTAGATCGACAAGAGATGTTGCTTAAAAAGATTAAAAAAATGCATATAAAAAATAATACTGAGTTATGTGATACAGTAAATTTATTGAATGAAATTATTAAAATACGATTAGAAGACTGTATTAAGTGCTAGTGAATAAAGAAAAAATTTACCTTCTATGTAAAGTGTAAAGAAATGGTTTAGTCATATTTGGGTATTTAAAAATGTTGTGTGATAAATGTAGGAGAGATAATTCTGGCACCTAAAGGTGTCTTAGTTTCCGGCAGATACAGACACGGAAAGCCCACAAAGCCCGTAAACACGGCACTTTCGGCACTACATAGACTTGAAAGTTACATTATTTTTGTGTGCTTTTGAGGGCATTTTTACATTAGCGAGGGTGCGAACTTTTGTTCTGGGGTTCTTTTGCCTGATAGTTTATACTCGTAGGCAAAAGTCGGGTACTATCACGGAAACTCGGATACTCGTAGGCAAAACTCTGTACAATCACGCAAAAGTCGATACTCGCAGGCAAAACCCTTATACGAACACGGAAACTGCCTGTATTATCACGGAAACCTGCTGGGAGTTTTCGTGATAATATAAGGGTTTCCGTGTTCGTATAAAAGGTTTTCGTGATGATATATGAGTAAAACGGTAAAAATTAAATGAAATAGTGATGAAACGAGAAAAGGGCTGTGCAGGCTCTTTTTTTACATTCCATTCCCGAAAAATAGTCGTTTCATATCATCTGCCGTTATTTTAAGGGAAGAAATATTTTGAAAGTGCATCCGCCGCCAGTGGTATCAAATAGCCGGATTCGTCCGTCCAGTTTACTGACTAATTCATTTGCAATACTAAGTCCGAGTCCAAAATGTTCTCTTTTGGTACGGGATTTATCACATTGATAGAAGCGGTTAAATATAAAAGGTTTATCCTTGTCACTGATTCCAATTCCATGATCAATAATTGTAATTATCAATTCATTTTTTCCTGCTGATGCGTTTAATGAAATTTCGGAATCAGGTGGAGAGTATGAAACGGCATTATCAAGAAAAATACTGATAATCTGGTTTAAGCGGTCTGCATCAGAATAAAGCGGTGGACAGCATTCATCTGGTATATTAAGCTCCAGCAGTATATTTTTTTTCCTGCAAATCTGTTCAAATTTTGTATAAAGGTTTATCAGTAACGTATCAATATTGATCTCATCCATGTGAAGAGACCAGTTTCCGGCATCAAGGGATGAGAGCAGGAGCAGGTCCTGAATAAGTCTTGACATCCGTGATACCTCTGAATCAATCATCTGTACATGATTTTTAATGGTATCCGGGACACCCGGTACAGATTCAATCATTTCAGCAGAGGAAAGGATTGATGCCAATGGAGCTTTGCATTCGTGCGAAACAGCGGCAATAAAGTCTTTCTGGCTCTGCATGGCTTTTTCGGTGGGGCTTACAGCTTTTTTGACCAGTATTTTGGAAAGGAAGACAATGGAAGCAAGAACACCACACCATATGCAAAAATAATAACCCAATTCCGGTTTTAACAATGCGGCAAGGCTGGAACATTCTTTCACTGCTACAACTGTATATATGGCATCATGGTCTGTTACGATCAGGGAACTTGCACAATAATGTTTTTTCCCATTTATGGCCTGGATTGTATAAGTGCCGCTTTGCCTGCTGTAATAATTGTCTTCCAGACTGGAAGGGTTATAGGTAAAATCTCCTTCTGTATCCAGTAATATGGTCAAAAAAGTATCAATGATATCCGTATTGTTTTTTATATATTCACTCTGGTAAAGAGAATGCCCGGTATCAGATAAAAGCTGAAAGTACATATCCCGTTTTCCTTCATAAAGATTCAGGCATGTCCGGTAGTCAGATTCATGTTCCAATTGGAGGATAAGGGTGGTCGCCATTCTGTTAAAGTAAGCCAGTTCCGAATTCTTCTTTGCCTTTATATTTTCATGGATCATCAGAAAAAATACGATAGAAAAGATGAACATGAGGGAACTGATCAGCAAAACATAAAGATTCCTTTTAAGACTTTGTATCATGCTTTACCTCCAATATAAATCCGGAGCCATAGACAGAGGAAAGGACACATTCGCTCCCAACGGTGCGGAGCCGTTTGCGTAAAAAATAGATATAGTTATCTAAATTTTTTGATTCAACGGCGGTATCCGTTTCCCAAACCTTTTGTATAAGCTGTTCCCTGGTAAGCACAATCTCCGGCTTTTCAAGAAAAATACCCATTAAGTGAAACTCTGTCGGTGTCAGAGCCAGATGATTACTTTTACATGCAAGTTGTCTTTTTGAAATGTCAAGGGAAAGGTCATGGAAAGAAAGGCAGCTTTTTTCCGCAAGGACAGCCGGCCTGCGTGTTAAGGCCCTGATCCGTGCAGATAATTCACTGATATGGAAGGGCTTTGTAAGGTAATCATCGGCACCGTTGTCTAATCCTTCAATTTTGTCCTGCAATTCAGACATCCCGGTTATGATGATGATGGGAATCTGCATTTTTTTATTCCGCATTGCTTTTATAATGGAAAGACCGTCTACAACGGGGAGCATACGGTCAATAACAGCCAGATCATAACCGTTGTTCCGGTCTAAGGCAAGTAAGAAACCTTCTTCCCCGTCATTGCAGGCATCAACAATGTATCCCTCTTTTGTAAGCTGTTGTTTCATATTATCACAAAGGTATTTGTCATCCTCTAATAATAAGATTTTCATATTAACGATCCCCAATTCATTTATTTATGTATTAAGTATAGCAAAACAATTCCTAAAAATCTTCTAAAAAATCCTTAATATTGGTTGGTGAAATAGGAGATTTTTAGGATAGACGGATGCTATTCTTTGAACAGGCAAAAAGCCAAATAAATGAAAAGAGGTATAGAAGATGAAAAGAAAGATGTTGAAAGCAGCGGGAGTTCTTTGTTTGTTCACAGTTTTGTGTATGGGCATGACGGGATGTGCGGAAAAGGAAAATGAGCAGCCGGATCTGTCGGATGTACATATGACAAATGAGAGTGTCTATAGCGAAGATATTGTAACAGATGGAGAAAACAGCAGCAACGAGGCAGAGGGCAGTCAGGATGACATGGCTGGTAACGCTGCAGAAAGCAGTAGTGTGATTACGGAGGACAGCAAAGAAGAAGGGGTGTTTTATGACGGGGCGAATCTGAGCGGGCGTGTTGTTGACTTTACGGACACAGGCTTCACCATAACTCCCCGGACGCTTATTGTATATGAAGATGGTTCATCGGAGGGAGGTATTGCGGCTCCGGGATATGAATCAGAAGAAACGAACATTCACATAACTTATGCGGAGGATGTTGTTTTTCAGGTCATATATTTCAGCATGGGGTCGCAGACAGAAATTTCGAGGGAGGACGCTGACAAAAACAGTATCAAGAAAGAAACGGATGTGAATATATTCGGCACATGCCAGGATGAAAAACACTGGATTGCTGACAAGGTTGTTATCACAAGGTGGCAGTAGGAGGTCAGGATGGGTTGTTTGGAAAGAGCGCTCTGCTATATCCGGAGAAAAAAGATGAAGTCCGTATTATTGCTGTTTTTGTTTCTGGTAATCAACAGCATGGTTTTAGGCACATTGGGAATACGGAAAGTATCTTTAGGGCTGGCGGAAGAACTTCGGAAGAATGCAGAGAGCAAAATAATATTGGAGAGCATGGATGTAAACCGGCCTTTTGGGGAAACGGATATGCAGGCAATAAAAGATGTTCCGAATGTAAACCGGCTCAACCGCATATCGGAAATACAGGCTGCTTCTACAACCTGTATTCCCGTTGCGGGCAGTGAAGGTTCTGAAGATATGTTTTGTATTCATGGGTACGATAAGCTGGAGAATGACAGCCCGTTTGCGGATAAAGTATACCGGCTTACAGAGGGGGATTATCCACAGGAAAGTGACGAAGTTGTGGTCAGCCAGTTCCTGGCGGAGCATAACGGGATTCAGACAGGCGATAAAATTATATTTGAAACAGCGGATGGGAGTAGGCAGGAAACAGTGGTTACCGGGCTGTTCTTGTCAGGAATGGAACGGAGCCAGACTGAAAATGTGAAGACAGTGAACCGTATTGAAAATCAGGTTTATGGAACGGCAGATTTTGTGAACAGACTGTCCGGTGGAAACAGTTTTATAAATGTGGCGGTGTATGTGAATGATCCGGAGCAGCTTATGGAAACAAAAGAAACGCTGGAAAAAATGTATCAGGACAGGGCGGCAATAGGGATGACAGACCACACCTTCCAAAAACTAAAAATGATGATCGGGCAGACAGGCAGAATTACATTGTTGATCTTCATTTTGACTGTGGCTGCAGGTAGTTTAATAACCGGCCTTTTGCTTGCCATGTGGATGAGGAATCGGAAAACAGAGATTGCCGTCCTTATCAGCCTTGGCATATCCAAAAAGGATATATTATCACAGATGGTGCTGGAAGAAATGATCATTTATTCTATTGCATTTGTCGGGGCAGGGATGGCGGCAAAGTTCTTATTGCCGCAGATCAGTAACAGCCTGGCTATCATGCAGGGGAACAGCATGACACTGGAATTATCACCTGGCTGGATGCTTCTGGTCTTATGCATCGGGCTGGCAGGGATTGTGGTATTGACGGTAATTGCCATTTTCCCGTATATGAAAAAGCCCATAAAGGAAATTTTGTCAGAAATGGAGGGATAATATGAACATCTTAAGCCTAAGCATACGCTGTCTGGTTCGGAAAAGGGCAAAAACGATACTGCTTTTATGTATTGTGTTTGTGACATCCTGCTTTATCTATGCCGGGTGGGCGTGCAAATCAGCAAATGTACAGACCCAGACAGAAGGAAAGCAGGCGCTTGGGGCATCTTTCAGGATGGAAGAAAATGAAGCTGACAGGCATGACAGGACGGCTGAGGCGATAAAGAAATTAGGAGGCCAAAACGGGAGTGTGGACGGATCGCATATAGAACAGCTCGAATCCGGGGATTGGATGATATGGCATGATAATTCTTTTGAAACCCTGCAGATGGAGGATATTGAAACGCTTGCAGGGCAGGAAGGGATTGCGGAATACAATATTACTACGGCAAATATAGTAGTCAATCCTGTGAATTTTGTACGCATTGAAGACCCGGATGTAGACCAGCATTCAGACCTTTTGGGAGTGTCTTTGCGTGGGAATATGGATATGCGGCTGGATTTTGATGTATGGAATGGGAACATAGAAGTTAATGAGGGGCGTATGATCACACCGGAAGATATAGATGTATGCGTCATATCAAGGGAACTGGCAGAATTAAATGGGCTGACGGTTGGTGATAAGCTGGAATTTAACAGCCGTAAAGACCGTGAGGCATCTAAAGTCTACAGTGCGGAGATAGTCGGGATTTATGACACGATCCATAAAATAACGCCGATCATGTATGGGGACAGCTACCGGAGCGAGAATATCATCATGACTGATCTGCGTTTTCCTGAGAAACCACAGGGATGTGAAGGAGATCCATTATACCAGTATGCGACATTCTGGGTAGAGGATGTGGATGAGTATGATATGGTAAAGGAGCAGATCAAGAAAGCTGATATTAACTGGAAACGTTATGATTTCATTGATAATACCGGAATGAGCGATACGATGGCAGAAAACTTTGGGGATTTGGATGAAATGAGTTCCATTATACTTATTTTGGTTGCTGTTTCAGGTGCAGTTATCATTTTCCTTGTATTTCTGTTCTGGCTGAAAGGCAGGGTACATGAAATTGGCATTTTTTTGGCAATCGGGAAAAGCAAGGCCGTAATTATAGCCCAGATGATGATGGAAGGAATCCTTATAGGGTGCATTTCTTTTATGCTGGCAACTGTCTGCGCACCTGCCTTGTCAAAAAGTGTTGCGGACTATTTGGTAGGTTATCAGGTGCAGCAGCAGGAAGAACAGAGGAAAGCAGAAGAAGGCATGACAGGAGCCGCAGGAGTGATAGAGTATGAGACAGAAGTCATGGGTGTCGAAACCGAAATAACAGGAAAAGTAATCCTGCTGTCGGCAAGTTCCATACTGGGTGTGATTTTTGTTGCGGTTTTTTCATCCTGCATGTTTGTGGTAATACAGAAACCAAAAGAAATTTTAAGTAAGATGAGCTAAAGGAGGCTGTATGTTAGCGTTAAAGGATGTTTCATATTATTATAAATCACAGAGGGATAAGACGATTCTGGATCAGGTCTCTTATGAATTTAAAAAAGGTGTGATGTATGCTGTTTTAGGTTCCAGTGGTTCGGGAAAAACGACGCTGCTATCCTTGCTGGCGGGACTGGATGTGCCGGTTGACGGAACCGTTTGCGTTGCGGGGGAAGATATTTTACAAAAAGGGTTGAATGCACATAGGAGGGATAATATTTCTCTGGTTTTTCAAAATTATAATCTGATTGACTATTTGACACCAGTCGAAAATGTAAAATTGGGCGGGAAAGCAGATGCTGAAAAACTTCTGGAACAAATGGGCATTGATAAATTGCAGAGAAAAAGAAACGTAATGCAGTTATCCGGCGGACAGCAGCAGAGGGTTGCCATAGCGAGGGCATTGGCAAGCAATGCGCCTGTCCTGCTGGCAGACGAGCCGACAGGAAATCTGGATGAAGATACCGCAAATGAGATTATTGATATTTTCTCAGAATTGGCACATGGGAAAAATAAATGTGTGATTATGGTTACACACAGTAAGGAACTGGCTCAGAAAGCGGATGTTATACTAACTTTGAAAAAGGGTTCGTTTGTGGGAACTGAGGAGAAGATAAAAGAAGGAGTTTCTGATTAAGCTGCTCACGTCAGGATTGTATAGTGGCTGATAAATGCTGGAGATAAACATAATGTTTTGCTTAGATGGTAAAATACTACAAAAGACAAACCGCCGCACTATGGACTTCATCCGCCATATGCGGCGGTCTGCCATTTCCGCAGGCCGGGCGGCCTGATAACGGAAATTAGTTGGAAAGCGGGGAGGTTAGAGGTAATATGCAGGTGGCGCTATCGGACGAAAGGCAAAAAACTTTAGAGCTGATTTTGAATTTTTTGTACTTCATTTATGCCTTTCGTTCCATTTCGTATGCCTTTCGTTCCC
>ERZ808051.1545-NODE-1545-length-14660-cov-4.304738_pt1 | contig 14660 bp, 11 predicted proteins | sample MGYA00380199_ERZ808051 | MGnify/ENA primary metagenome ERZ808051 (study PRJEB31490, sample SAMN06133391) | mouse gut metagenome | isolation source: J11 | host: mice | place: China: Chengdu | collected 2015-05 ...
ATTCCGCCATATCCGCCTGCCGCCGCTGAAGCTTTCCCCACAGCGGCTATACCGATTATACATACTATCTCCGCCTCTTGTCAAGAGGCAGCTTCCAACTTTCCCCGTCAATCAACCTCAATCATAGCCGGACGGTTCTCTCCGATATGTCGGATGACCTTTTTGTATATCTGCATCAGGAAAAAAGTGCTCAGTCCTAAGCTCACCAGCTCGGCTATGGGAAAGGCCCACCATATCAGGTTCACATTCCCGCTCAGCGAAAACAGCCATGCCACCGGCAGCAGTACGCACAGCTGCCTTGCGATGGAGACGCACATGCTGTACACGCCGTTTCCCAACGCCTGGAACACGCTTCCCACCACGATGCAGTACCCTGCGAAGATAAAGCTCAGACAGATCGTTCTCAGGGCCGGTATCCCGATAATCAGCAAGTCTGCCGACACCGCATCCGCGTCGAACATCCCGATCAGCTGTCCGGGGAACAATTCCATGGCCGCCAGGCCCACCAGCATGATGCACACCGCATACAGAATGCTGCTCTTCATGGCTTTCACCACTCTCTCCCGCTTCCCAGCGCCGAAATTATAGGCAATGATGGGCACCAGGCCATTGTTGAGGCCGAACACAGGCATGAAGATAAAGCTCTGCAGCTTGAAATAGATGCCGAACACCGTCTGCGCCACACCGTAAGCCTCCAGGATCAGGTTCATACCATAGGTCATCACAGAGCCGATTGCCTGCATGACAATGGAGGGAATGCCCACCTTATAAATATTCCCTATCAGCTCCTTATCAGGCCTGAATCCTTTCAGGGAAACGTGCAGCTCTTTGTTGAATTTCCTGTTAAATACAATGGCCAGGGCCGCCGCTACAATCTGGCCCGCCACCGTGGCCGCGGCAGCTCCCGCCACGCCCATGGCCGGAAAGCCAAGGAGGCCGAATATCAGGATCGGGTCCAGAATCAGATTGACCACGGCCCCCGCTCCCTGGGTGATCATGGCATAAATGGTCTTGCCTGTGGACTGGAGCAGTCGCTCAAACGCCATCTGCATGAAAATTCCGACGCTTGCCGTGCAGCAGATTGTCAGATACGCTGTGCCGTAATCCTGTACCTCCGAAATGGAAGTCTGGCTGGCAAAAAAGGGACGGCTCACGAAGATGCCGATCAGCGCGAACACCAAAAAGCTTACAAATTCCACAAACACGCCGTTCACCGCAATCCTGTCAGCTTTCTCAAATTCTTTCTCGCCCAATGTCTTGGACAGGAAAGAATTGATGCCCACCGCGGTTCCCACGCCCACGGCAATCATCAGGCTTTGTATCGGAAAGGCCAGCGACACGGCCCGCAGGGCATACTCATTGACCCTGGACACGAAAATACTGTCCACAATATTATACAGCGCCTGCACCAGCATGGATATCATCATGGGCAGGGACATTGACAGGAGCAGCTTGTCTACGGGCATAACGCCCATTTTGTTTTCTGTCTGTGCATTCTTCTCTTTCTGCATATGTATCTCCTCTCTTCATCAGACTGCTGACCATTATACCTCTTCTTGCCCCATACAATCAAGCATAATCTCTCACAAACCGCCTCAAAACTGGGCCAAAACTGGAGCGGAAGAAAAATGTCAAAAAAAATTTGTGGACAAAGAAATAAAAGTGTTGACAAACGGAAGATAATACGTTAAAATATGATTCGTTGGCTTGATTGTTTAACAAGCGTGTGTCCGTAGCTCAGCTGGATAGAGCAACGGCCTTCTAAGCCGTGGGTCGGGGGTTCGAATCCCTTCGGGCACGTTCGGGATTGCACGATTCCGGTTTATATGGTGGGTATAGCGCAGTTGGTTAGCGCGCCAGATTGTGGCTCTGGAGGCCAAGGGTTCGAATCCCTTTATCCACCTTTTTTCAGAATATGTAGTTCACCGCAAGCGGGCTTTGGCTCTTTCGCAGATGTATCGCGGCGGCGCGCTTGGTGTCAATCTAGGGCTATCGCCAAGCGGTAAGGCACAGCACTTTGACTGCTGCAGACGCTGGTTCGAATCCAGCTAGCCCTGTTGTTTCTTAAATATGGGACATTAGCTCAGTCGGTAGAGCACTTGACTTTTAATCAAGTTGTCTGGGGTTCGAATCCCCAATGTCTCATTAAAAGAGAACTCTTGGCAGGAATTTGTCAAGAGTTCTTTTTTCTGTCCGGATTGCCCATCTATTGTAAAGAATAAGTCAATCTCTCGTCCATCCAGGCCTGGCGGAAATATTCCAGGAGATAAGAAAAGTCAGGGACCGGATGTCAGCCCGCCCCCACAGAGGCCACGGTCTGCTCCACACTAACCACCGCTGGCCCCTCCGAGGGAACATGTGCGTTCTCCGCTGCCTCTCTCGGATCATCGTACTCTTTCTTCTCCTCGTCTCCCCAGAGAGAATCATACTTCTCTTTCTTCTGGCGGCGCACCATGGCGCCCACGCTTTTCGCCGTCTGATACATCTCCTCGCTGTATTCCATGAGTTTCTTCTCGTCGGCCGCAGGCACAATAGCCCCCCGCATGATACGGCGGGCCACTTCCATGATCTTCGCCATGTCCGCCGCATACTCCGCGGACGCGTCTTTCTGCTGTTCATCCACTGCGGCATTCCAGTAGGCACAATAGGTTTCCGTCAATTGGTCCAGATATTCCTGGTATTCGTCCTGCTTCTCGTCCAGCGCCTCCAATGTCAGTTCCAGCGTGGCCGCCTCCGCCTCAAACCGCTCTTTCCCTTCCGGCAGATGCTCCATCCGCTTGCGGAGATCCTGCAGCTGCTTTGATATACTGCTTTTCTCTTTTTGATACGCCCTTACCTGATCTCGGTAGATCGCCTGCGCTTCCCCTATCTTCATTGCCGTTCCCTGCCTTTCCAGACCATACAGCCGTCTATTATTCTCTATGTCATACCGCTTGTACTTTCTCCTATTTTCTGAGAACGATCTCCTCCAGCGTCTGGTACAGCTTCTCCACGTCCACCGGCTTGGACAGATGCCCGTTCATCCCGCACTCCACGGACTTCTTCAGGTCATCGTCAAAAGCATTGGCCGACATTGCCACGATGGGAATCGTATGGCAGTCCTCACGTTCCATGGCCCGGATTGCCCTGGTGGCCTCCAGTCCGTCCATCACCGGCATCATAATATCCATCAGAATCACGTCATATGTCCCGGGCTGCGTGCCCTTGATCCGCTCCACTGCCTCGGCGCCGTTATATGCGCAGTCCACCTCAAACCCCCGCTCTTCCAGAAGACACTGGGCAATCTCCGCATTCAGTTCATTGTCCTCCACCACAAGCACACGGTATCCCTCAAAGGAAACCTCCTCCTTAAAGACTTCCGTTTCCATGTCTTCTCCAAAGTCAATGGGAATCGTAAAACGGAACGTGCTGCCTGCCCCGGGTTCGCTTTCGATCTGAATATTGCTGCCCATCATCTGCACCAGGCGGCTGCTGATGGATAGACCGAGCCCTGTCCCCTGCTGTTTCGACGGATTCGAGGAAGCCTGTTCAAATGACCGGAACACCCTCTCCTGATCCTCTTTCGCAATGCCGATTCCCGTATCGGATACCGCAAAAGAAACCCTCGCCCAACTCCCGGAATTTTCCAGTTCTTCCACCGAGAGGGCAACTCTCCCCCTTTCAGGGGTAAACTTCACCGCATTTCCAAGGAGATTGATGAGCACCTGGCTGATCCGCATCCGGTCTGCCGAAAAACAATTGTGACTGATCCGAATCTCTTTCACAAAATCAATCTGCTTTGCCGCTGCCTGAGGCGCGATCAGCTCCCCGATGGTATCCAGCATTTCGTGCATGCTGAAATCGCAGGGCTCCAGCTTCATCTTGCCGCTCTCTATTTTGGACATATCCAGAATATCATTGATCAGCCCCAGCAGATACTTCGACGAAGACTGTATTTTCTGCAGGCAGTCCAGAATCCGCTCCCTGCTTTGCTCCTGCTGCAGGGCAATTGCCGCCATGCCGATTATACCGTTCATAGGTGTGCGTATCTCATGGCTCATGCGGGACAAAAACTCGGATTTCGCCTTGCTGGCAATATCGTGCTGCTGCTGGTTTAGCTGGCTTTCCACCACCCTGCCCAGTTCCGCAAGATCCTGGTATTGCTCCGAATCCTCCAAAAAGTCCGGCGCAATGCCCAGTATGCAGATATTTCCCATATAATTTCCGCTGTCGTACATGGGCAGAACGACGCCGGAGTCTCCGTCCTCTATCCCCAGGAAGCAGCGAAGCACTTCCTCTCTGCTGTCCTCCTCGGAAACATAGCGCACTTCCCTCTGGCCAAGCCATTGATAGAACGCCTCTTTCTCCTCCTCCTTATATTTCCTTACGGTTTCCGCGCAGACATGCCCGTCCCCGTGCCACTGAGCGCTTACGTAATTGGAATTAAAGTCCGCCCGAAGCAAAGATACCAGTACACCCTGCGCCTGGTAAAACCTGCCGATCTTACGGATCATAAGCATCATCTGGGCGGCAAAGCCGCCTCCTTTGCTAAACAGATTCAGAGCAACGGATACCAGTCCTATGTCCTCTCCATAGCCTGCGGAGCGAATATCCCGGCCCTGCATTGCAGGCAGCGCAGTCCGCTTATCCGCCGGAATATCCCCATAAAAAATATCCCTCTCCTTGTCGTCGGCAACCGCAATCCTGCGCGCCAGCTTTGCCCTGCGGATCAGCTCTTCCGTGTCCTGCCGCGCCTCCGCGCAGGCAAGTCCCGCATAGGTATCCACGCCGAAGAGCTCTGAGCCGAAACATGCGGTGATATCTGCGGACAGCTCTTTTACCAGACGCTCCGCAGCCTCCTTGGTACAGCCCCCCAGCCACAGGACAAACTCGTCGGTGTTCAGACGGAATCTGACCGGCTCTGACCCTGTCTCAGCGCGGAATTTTTCGCAGCTGCTCTCTATCCGGCATCCGATCTCCTCCAAAATCATATCCGAGAAGACAATGCCGCATTTCGTGCCTGACTCCCTGATCCCGTCGAAAAACAGATTCACCATGACGCCTTCCGGCATAGCGCTGCGACACTGTGCCACATATTTCATTCCGGCGCTGAAGATATAGAGTCCGGTCACACCGTCCGTTTCGTTTTCCCGCAGCTGTCTGGCTTCCTTTTCTTTCTGGGCCTGGATATCCCGGATACTCCCGATCAGTTTGCGCTTTTTGCCGTCCGTGTCGTAGACCGCGTTTCCCGTCACGGCAACCCATTTAAAATCGCCGTCTTTGGGCCATCGCAAGCGAAATTCCACAGACAGCTTATCCGCGTGCTCCTGTATGGCGGCTATGGTGTCTGCCCGATCTGTCTCGTAGATGTCATCCGGTTCAATAAAGCTGTCCCAACACGCTTCACACTGCCACCGGCCGCTCATGGTCTTGTGATTGACCAGATCCAGCACACGGCTTTCAAAATCATAGGAAAAAAAGATATCATTGGAAGACTCCAGGGCCACCCTGTAGCGTTCTTTTTCTTCCAGCAGAATGTTTTCCGCTTCTTTCTGCCGGTTTGTCAGATCCTTTACCACATCGTACAGGGCGTCAATCTCAAAAATGTTGGAGGGCCTGTACTCCAAAAGCCCGGCGCTTCCCCTGCTGATGCACTGCATCAACAGCCCTACCGGCTTCGTCAAATACCGCACCAGAAAATAAATGCCAAGCACCCCAAAGCCCAGACCGAAAAGAATGGCCACAACCATCCAAAGGTAAAGGCGGCGGCTCATCCCGAACAAGTCCTCCTCCGTATCAAGCCCCAGAAGCACCCACTCCGTATGGTCATAAGGCACATTGTTGCTGTACAGCTTCAGCGGACAGGCCACGCCGTAAATCCCCTGTCCGTTCTGCTTGACGGAGAGGACTTCCGACAGACTGCTGTATGCCGTTTCCCGCAAAGAGAACGTGTCTCCGGCGGACTTTACCGTGTTTGAGAGAAGTCCCTCCCCAAGAAGCGGTCTGTAGCTGCCGTCCGCTTCCTTTACAGCCAGCATATATCCCGACTGCCTGGAATCGTTCAGCTCTTCTGCCGGCAGATAACCGCGCAGGACCTTGGCGGAAATCTCCACCCCCAGCACTCCGTAGACGCTTCCCTCATACCGAAGCGGCAGAGAGTATGTAATCATTTCATAGGAGCCAGCGGTCCCTTTCTCCAGAGAGAAAGGCAGTGCCCAGTAGCCCAAATCCTTTGTATTGACATCCGCATGCTCTCTCCCTGCTCTCCACGGCTCATAGAAAGAAAGCTCCGTGCCGTCATTCCCCTCTCCCCCCATGTGAAATTTGGTCGTCCAATTGGTATCCAGGGGGATATTCCACTGCCTCGAAAGATTCTTGCTCCCCCGTTCCAGGAGCAGGTCCGAATAGTTGGCCGGATTTTTGGCCGGATCGGAATCCCGTACAAAAAAGCCCTCATGCTCGCACGCCGTCTCCCACTCTTCCCCTGTGAACAGGAAGAAAATCCCGGTGGTGGAGCTGTTGTGAAGCATTTCCAGGCATTCCGGAAAAATCTGCTCCAGAAACCTGTTTTTCTGCTCAGCCGAAGCCAGAAAAGCATCCAGTTCCATGCTTTCCCTGTCCAGAAAGTCCTCCAGCGCCTTTGTCATGGTCGATTCCTGTTCGTGGATGGTGGCCCAGCGCTGGTTCATATCATTCTGCAGGATGACTTTCCTGTTTTCCACTAACCGGCTCATCATGCTGCCCGAATATTCCTGAAGCGTGCCGGTGATCCTCCTTGCCACCAAGGTGCCGATGGTAATCATGCTCTGTACCAGCATAATGGCGATCAAAGGAATCAGAAACATTCTGTATATGGTTGTTTTTTTCCTTTTTTGACGTTTACTCTCCATTATTATCCCTGCTCACCGACTGCTGCATTCAATGCATCGCAAAATGAGGCATACCACCTTTCAAAAGCTTCCTCCGACACAAACGCCGCGCAAGCCTCCTCCAAATCCTGCCCCTCTTTTACCGCTTTCTCTACGCTTTCCCGGTCCTGCGCTGCCTGGTCCGAAAGGTGGTACTCAAGTACCTTTCTCGCCGCAGAGCCGTTCCGAAAGCTCTTATTCGTGTACAGGGAAATCTGGTCCATCTCCCCGAACACGGAAACCAGACAGTCATAGGTCTTCGGCGCTACCTCAAGCTGCACATCTCCGATCACCTGATCCAGCTTCTCCGCGCTGTTCGCCTCTTTCAATACCGGAAGATAACCGGACACACTGCCAAACTGCAGATTTTTGTCCGCCTGGGTAAACCATTTCAGGAATTCCACGGCTGCGTATTCATGCCGCTTATCCGACTTGCTGACCACCATGCCGGCTCCCTGCTGCACGGCATAATGCTCCCCCTCTGCAAATATGGGCGCCTGCATTACAATGTACTCAATGCCGTAGCTGTCATCCTCCTGTTCCACCTGATTCGGAAAATACATGGCCGAGGTGGTAGAGCCCGTGTAAGCAAGGAGATCTCCCGTTTTGACGTCATCGGAGCGAAACGACCCATATGCACCGAAGTATCCTTTTACCATGGGCACGTAGTAATTCTCCCACAGCCGCCGCAGTTCTTCTTTCGGTACATTTACTGTCACTTTCTCGTTCTCCACCCGAAATATCTCCACGCCCAGCTGCTGCATTCCGATGATGAAATAGTTCGCCATTGCATCCCTGCCGTAAAAAGCCCTGCCGTCTCCGGGAATGTCAGGTGTCTGCCCGTCTGTCCATTCATAGTAAGTCTTTGCCGTGGCGGCAACGCCCTCTATGGTCGCCAGATCCTCCAAAGATGCGCCCGTGTCCTGCGCAAACGGCTCCCAGTCCGTCTTATTCAGCATCATAATCTCGGTGGACTTTGCCACCGGAAAAATCCGAAGCGTGCCGTCGGAGGCTATACAGCCCTCCTCTATGTAGGAATCCACATACTGTGTCAGCTCTTCCTCGTCAAAGTACTCCGACAGATTCGCAAGAGCGCCGGACTGTTCGATTTCATAGGCCGTGTCCGCATAGGAGGAGAAGATATCCGGCATGGAATCCGCCCCCACTTCGCCGTTGATGGAGGCCCTTACGGCCGCCTCCAGGTCGGAGACGGATCCCTGGCTGTAGCCCTCCACGTAAATTCCCTTTTCCTTGCCCACAGTGTCGTTAAATTCATCCACCAGTGCGTCAAACGCTGTCTGCTGAGAACCGTTGTAATAATGCCAGACAGTCAGTGATACCGGATCTTTGGGATCTAACGGACTGCCGCATCCCGACAATCCTAACGCCACTGCGGCGAATATGCATATGCTTTTTGTGATTTTGCCTGTATCTTTCATACCATACTCCTCCCCTTGTCTTTACAAGTCAACTGTAGCACACCGTTTCCTATCTGTCAATGAATCCGCCTGTTACTTACCGCGGGTGCTTCCCTCTGAAAGGGAACCAATCTCTCCCGGGACCACCGGCCTAAGAGATATGTTATATCTTGCATTATACTATAAATCGTTACAAAGTCAACAACCCCGCTTCATTCGCAAAGCCAATTAGAAATTACCGTACTACTGTTCACGGGCAGTTCCGCGAAGTGTTTTCGTGCGCATTTTGGGAGCAGATACCGTAAACTTCCGCCATCTTCCGAATCATTCGTTCCAGTTCCTCCCGCACCCAGTCCGGTCCCAGCACCCGGGCGGATGATCCGAAAGACAGTATCAGGCCGTATACCCAGTCATCCACCCGGCAGCACATCCGGATCTCAAAATCGCCCTGCGGCAGTACCCTGATTTCATTCTCCCCGAATCTGTCGTAAACCCGGTAAGCCTCTCTTCTGTCTATGCGGAAGAGAATTTCCGTTGCCTCTTCCTCGTTCTGCGGTTCCGGGAGGGTTTTTACTGCACCCGGCTCTTCGGACCTTTCCGGCGCCCTTTCCTCCGAAAGCTCCTCCCTGTGTCTCTCCCCCGGCTCAAAGCACTCCTCCAGAACCTCCACCCGCTTCATCCGAAGCACCTTGAAAAGACGTATGGCTCTCCGAACCCGGCAGTAGGCCCTCACATACCATGTATATTCCTTAAAGAGAAGCTGAACCGGCTCCACTTCCCGCCGGGTCATATCTCCTTGTTGACCATAATAGTCAAAAGCCATCACACGCCTGCCCAGAATAGCCTCTTTGATCTGTTCGAACAGCTCCCCCCGCCTGCCGCTCCAGTCCGAGAAGTCAATGGCCACCCAGTCCAGCGGCTCTGTCTTGAAAAAAGTTTCCAGCTTTTCCAGTATCCGCTCATCCCGGGAAGCCCCGGTCTCCCGCAAGCTGGCCAAAGCCGCCAAAATCCTGTTCTGTTCCTCGCAGGACAGCAGCATTTTATCCAGAACGAAGCGCTCCATCAGCTGGACGCCGCCCCCCTTGCCCCTGCTGGCATAGACCGGAAATCCCGCCATGGATAAGCTGTCAATGTCCCGGTAGACGGTGCGCACGGACACTTCGAAATGCTGTGCCAGCTCCCTTGCTGTCACAGCACCTTTATTCATCAAGATATAGATCATTTCCAGCTGTCTGTTTATCATTGATATCACCCTGTCTGCAATAAAATACTTCGGTTCCATTGTGGATCGGGATAACGTTTCGCCTGAACCGGTTTCATGCCGGCCGACGCAGCGCCTTTCCGCCAGCGGCATATCTGCGGCGGAGCCGTCCTCTCACTCTTTATACCACTGCCTCTGCAGCTCATACATTGTCCTATATTCACCCTCAACCGCAACCAGCTCGCCATGGCTGCCATCCTGCACAATGCGCCCGTCTTTCACCACAAGAATCCGGTCCGCAATCTGGGCCGAAGCCAGTCGGTGTGTCACAATAACGGAAGTACAGTCACGGGACAGTTTGCCGAATTCCTCATACAGATATTTCTCTTCCAGGGCATCTATGGCAGCCGTAGGTTCGTCCAAAATCAAAAGGCTGTTGTTCCTGTATATCCCTCTGGCAATGGCGATTCGCTGCCACTGGCCTCCGGAGACTTCCGCCCCTCCGAACTCCTTTCCCAGCATGCCGTCTATTCCGCCGGCCCATTCCGGAACTACGCCGATGTCTTTACAGATTCGGCGCAGCTTATCCTCAGACTGATCGCCGTCCATGTCGCTGATCCTGATATTCTCACCCAGCGACATGCTATAACGGCAGAACTTCTGAAAAACCGCAGATATTCCCCTGGCGATTCGTACGGCGCCTCCCTGCACTTCTCCGTAAGAAACCGTCCCCTGGGTAGGGGAATATAATCCCGCTATGATATGGCATAAGGTGCTCTTCCCGCTTCCGTTTTCTCCCACCAGGGCAACCGTCTGCCCCCAGGGAATCCGCAAGTTTATATCCGAAAGCACGAATTTTTGTTCTCCTGTCTCCGGCTGCGGATAGGCAAACGAAACATGATCCAATCGTATATCAAATCTTTCGGGCAGTTCCTGCCGCCCGGGTTCACCCTTATCCTCCTTAATAAATGCAAGGTAGTTCTTTACCGTGGCCATATTTTCGATGGCGATTGCCAGGCGCTCGGATATCACCTCATCCATGAACCCGTAAAACTCACGAAGCGCGGCAAAAACTGCCGCAAAAGCACCCACGGAGATCCTGTCCGCCAGGACATAATAGACCAGCATCCAAATGATAACGCCATAAGCCGCCACAGTTAAGACATTAATATAGAAATTGATTCTTTCTTTGCGGACCTGCATACGAAACCGGAGCAGGTTCAGCTTCTTTAACATCTACCAGGATCTCATCTGCCATGCGTGCTGCGCCCAGCCTGTGCGTAATCAAAATCGTGAACCTCTCCATGGAACGCTTCTCTTCCTTAGAATGCTCTCTTTCCATTGTGACCTGACGGAACATCTCATACACTTTTCATAAAAATTTAGGTTAGACCCCTATAGCAGAATCTTATCTAATACTTAACTAACTGACATTGGTTCACGACTTCGCCGGCAGATTTGCTCCGCCAGCAGGCTGTGCGCGGCACCTCTAAGGTGCCTTTTCCCATCCTCTTTTTTATCGGATATCTTCATTATACAAAATGCTTCTCCTGTTTACAATAAAATTTCCAATATATAAAATACCTTTCATCACTCTGCTGCGCTGCCCTGCTTTCTTTCCAGTTTCCCGAAAAAACCTGTGGCAAGCAGCCCGATCACACATACCGTGATACCCGAAAGAATCAGTACAAGATACACCGCCCCACGGAACCTGTCAAACAAAAGTCCATATACCATCTGTCCAATCGGCTGGGCACACATCGTAACAGCGGCTGTATAAGCCATAACTTTCCCGATCAGCTCATCCGGCGTATTCTGCTGGATCATGGATACCGCAAAAACAGAAAAGATACTGATCGCGGCCTGCATGCCTCCTGTTCACGACCAGTGCTGCCGCCCTTGTTTCTGATGGTTTTAGCAAAAATGAGACCGGTCCTTTGGTCAGAGAATCCGGTGTGATCTACACCGTTAGTTCCAATCGCCGTTTTGAATGACATTTTATTCCTATGTTCAGACTTTTTTCGGTTTTGAAGCGCTTTGCTATTTCGTCTGTGTAGTTAGCTAAGATGTCCTCGACGTACCCTAAGAATACCCATAACGTACCACACTTGCCTACCGAGCAATACTGGAGACATGGCTTTTCAAATTAGACCCAACAAAAAAGAGAGTGAGAACAAGACAATCCGTTTTCCGCTTTCCCTGATAGAGAGGATAGACGATGCAATCAAGAACAATAATGTCACATTCTCCGCCTTTGTCATCCAGACATGTGAATACGCCCTCGATAATATGGAGCCGGAATCCCCTGAACCTTGAGGCGGCTCCATACCGGCTTAGCCTGGTTACGGAAAGCCAAGCTGGTGTATGCATGTCAGCAGCACAATCAATATGGCACTTGCTTATCGAAGCGTGTCCATAATACAGATGGGCGGAAAACAGCGTGTCAAGGGGAACGTGGAATAAATTGGCGCTTCTCTTTGAATCCACAAGCCAGAACAATCAACACAGGACAATCGCAAGGCACCCTCCTGTCTTTGTAAAAAGCATCAGAAAAGGCAAGTCAAATATTGTATTCCCGAAAAAGCTTCTTCTGAAACAATGTGTCCCGAGCGGAGCGCAGCAGTTCATCCTGACGGCCATCTGACAATAATAATTCTATCAACTTGTTGGTTCGGCAAGTTCCCTGCTCTATACCTTGTTCTATACCTTGTTCTATACCCTGTTCTATACCCTGCTTTATACCGCGTCTCTCCGCATCCTTCTTTAAATCTGTCAATGCCTTGCACATATCTGCCTCCTTCTCGCCTGTCTCCTGATTCAGGATAAAATCCAGACCGTCTCTGATATCCTTAATATTCGTACATGCGTCTATTACGTCCACCGCACTCTTTGGTATCCTTGTAAAAAAATCCTGATTCTCCAGAATGTACGCCTCATACCTCTTCCTGGATCTCGTGCGCTTCATAATTCCCAACACATACTTCAGGTCAGAATTCATTTTCTGCAAAGCCTCTTCGGGTATGCCCCGCATGGGAACCAGATGTACCTGGTAATCTCCCGCCAGTTCCTGCAGCTTATCCGGCAATGCTGAAATGTCTTTTGTCATTTCTCGTAGACGCAAAGGATTGCTCCACTTCCTGTTGCCCCAGTACAGCGTCAGGTTCATGACAGGCAGGATTCTGTCTGCTCGCCGGTAATGGTACTTGAAGTCGTCTTCAGCTCCGTAGTGCTCGTTCGCCGCCTGGTTTCTCTCCTGGACCTCTTCGATTTCCTTTCCGTAAGCCAGACAGTCCAGCTCCATCAGCCTCCAGGGAAAGGTCAGGTTGACGGAATCCTGGTTCTCCAGACCCAGCCTGAAAGGAATGCCCCACAGACAGACATCGGCCAGGAAGTCCCTTTGACGGTAGGAAAGCTTTCCCTTGGCATTTCTGACAGCGTAAAGTCCCCTTATCTCCTTAAAACTCCATCCTGCAGGCAGTTTCTCGCCCAGATAGTATTCCAGCAGATCACGGATTCTGTCCGGGCGGTTCATGTATACAGCCAACGCATTGTTCGGCTCGCCCATTTTCCCCCTCCTTAATTTTTCAAATTGGTATTAAGCAGGGTTTCTTAAAATGATAGACAATTGGACGGTAGACCCTTTGGAGGGCTTGCCTTAGATAATTGAATAACCTGCTTAGTGGATTTTATTGCTATAGATTTATATTAACATATCCAAGGGCAGGATGCAATGAGAAAATTTATATCGAAATTGGCTTTGCGGTTACCCGAGTCAGTAAACATATTTTATACTCCCCGCACTCCGCCTGCCGCCGCACAGATGCCTTTTCCCGGCTTTTTCAAGCATTTTTACGCGGCTTTATCCCCCTGGAAGTCCAGTCTGAGAACCGATTCGCTGATTTTACCCTTACAAAAAGTGTCGCCGTAGCGTCGCCGCAAAAAGGGCGGAGCACCACGGAACAATTCTGCTAGACCTGCTGTAAAACCTGAGATTCAATTTCCTTTCGGTCTTCCTCAGACAGCTCCGGGAAATACTCGGCAATCTCGTCTATGGCAATTTTCCCTTTTTGTATCATAAAAATTGCTTTGTTTTTAGCTGTTTCCTGTTTAATGTCATTCTCAAAAGCCTTGTAAATCTGTTCATCATCAAACAATGTCATCATCATAATTTCATTCTTTCTCCGCCACAGTTTCCGTCACCCATTGGAAAATTTCATCAGCATACTGCAACGCTTCTTTCACATGTCTTGCCTCCAGAAACAACTCATTTGGATATCTTACAGCTACGCCATACGGTGTCAATGTATCAGCATAATCATAAAATTTTTCTTCTATTGATACCTTGTTTTTAATCTGGTTCAGCAGAAAAGACAGGTCATGAAGTTTAGGCATACCGCCTTCTTCTCCAAAATACATAATCAGCGTTTTTATCGCCTTTTCACCCGCCTGTTGACAATGATAACAGATGATTTCTAATGGCTTTGGATAATAAGTTGCATCCAGATGTTTCGCTACACCTAAATCTGCGGCTGCCATTTCATACCACTCTCTGACTTCTTTCGTCATACAAAAGCACCCCTTTTCTGTACACCTCGTTTTCTATGGATGGAATTTCTTTCCTGGCTTCAAAACGGCTTATGGTTCCTACAACAATATCCACAGGACGCCGCTTCACTTTGCGGATTGATTTGTATGCTTTTGTAGTTTCTGCGGGAATATCTGATACAGCATCATGCACTATGATATAGAAATCAAAATCGCTTTCCTCAGTATAAGTGCTGTCTGCAAAGGAACCAAATAAATAGATTCGGACAGGTAGAAGCTGTTCGACCAAAAGATTTGTCAATTCCCGGATTTCGCTTGTGGGCATAGATATCAACTCCTTTCCTTCAAAGCGGCTCTTTTCTACATCTCCATTTTCTATAGGATATCCGCCATCCCCTATGAAAATACATTCTTCAGAATAGCAATTGCTTATAATGGCTAACTTCAGCCCTTTTGCTTTGAGACATTCAACCGTGCTTTACAAAGTTACCAGCATCCTTCTTCTTTTCCATATCCAAATTTATGTTTTGTACTCAATATTTTTTGAGCTATTCCATATCCCATAATCCTAAAATCATAACATTATCTATGACTCTTTCAGCTCCTAAT
>ERZ808051.1546-NODE-1546-length-14659-cov-9.977918_pt1 | contig 14659 bp, 9 predicted proteins | sample MGYA00380199_ERZ808051 | MGnify/ENA primary metagenome ERZ808051 (study PRJEB31490, sample SAMN06133391) | mouse gut metagenome | isolation source: J11 | host: mice | place: China: Chengdu | collected 2015-05 ...
GCGGAAACATTTTTTCCGCCTTTTAGGAAAACAGCCAGAATTATGCATAACGCAGATAATTCAGGAACAGCAGGATGCGTCCGGAACCTACTGGGGTTCACGGGCTTCTTAAGCAGCGCAAACTTTTTACTCACAAGTTTAAAATAACTGTTTTGTCAATAAGTTATTTTTCATTGAAACTCAACTTTTTCAAAACTATCAAAAGGTTATTTTTCGCGCTTTGTGGATAACTCTTGAACCCTTTTATTTTACTGGATTTCAAGAGTTATCCACATGCCAAAATTTGTCCATAAGTATTTAAGTATTAAAGTATCTATATTATTTTATCAGACTTTCAAAACTATCAAAAAGTTATTTTTCAAGTAGACGAAACAAACAATTGATAAATTGATAGTCACATACACCACTATAAAACTTTTAAGTAAAAATTTCGTATAAGACACTTTAGTGTATCATAAGTTTGCAAACCAAAATACACAAAAAAAGTGGTATCATACGACAACCTTATTTTACAACGACAAACATATCAAAAATTAAGAGGGGCAAAAAGCCCCTCTGCTGCATTACCATTCCTTTTTCAACTCCATATTCCAATCCATCGAAAAAGGCCCGTTTGCCTGCGCTTCCATGCTGCTGATAAGCTCCGCACGCTCTGCTGCGCTGCTCTGTGAATCCTCTATGGACTCCTCCGACCAATAGGAATACCCATAGAGATAGCTTTTGTTAAAATCCTCCCACGAGCCGTAAAGCGCCTGCGCTTTTAGTGCCGCCTCTAAAATCTTGTCCAGCGCCTCCTCATAAGTGCAGTAGCCAGCCGCATAGCCAAAGCCCATCACCGTTCCGACACGGCTTAAATCCCACGCTGCAATCGCACCGTCCCCGTAAGCTGCCTGTGCATCAAAAGCTGCTAACAGGCTGATGTACGTTCCGTCATCAAGACCCTGCTCTTTTAGCTTGGCATCAAATGCATCACGCTGTGTTTCCCCACCTGCATTGTATTCCAAAAGGGCATCTAAAGCATCCTGATTGTGCCCTTCTGCCATCAGCCAGTCCACCGTCTCTATCAGGTCATCTGCGTTCTCCACGCCCCAGCTGCTTGACAGGCTTAGCTGCGCCTGTGAAGAAATGGCCTCAAGCTGGTCCTGCGTTGCGCCGGCCTCCTCGAGCCCCCTAAAAGTCTCTGAAACGCTGGCTCCGTTCACAGAATCTAAGATTGCTGTCATACTGCTGAGAAAATCCTTGGTCCCCGCCTGCTTGGCTGCATCATCTAAGAGCTCCAGTACAATGATTTTCCTAGCTTCCTCAATATCATCATCATTTCCGACCATAACCACCATAAAATAGCTGTCCGCAGTTTCCACAAAATAGCTGTATGCCTGCCCCCTGCCTGTCCCGCTTTTTGCCACGCCTTCCCGTGCAAGACAGTGCTGCGCACCTTCGAGAGAAGGCGCCTCGATATCCGTCCAGTCCACCGTTACGCCAGCGCCGTTTAACGCCATGTCTGTTATATAATCCGCAAACGCCTCAAGGTTTTCAATATCGCCCGGATTTCCCGGAATATTGGACTTGGTGCATCGAAGGGAAATACCAGAAAATCCTTTTCTGACAGTATCGCCATCGAGTCCCATCATGGTGCATCCTGCTGAGAGCGGCATATCGGTCTGCGTGAGCCCCTCAAGCAAAATTACTTTATAAGTGCCGTCTGAGGAGACATATTCCTGTGAAGCTGGAAGCTCTTCTGGCGCTTGTGTTTCCTCCTCTGCCGCCTTGTTCTCTACAGTGTCCGCGGACACTGCCGCGCTGTCAGATCTGTTGTCTGCTGTGCCTTTGGGATTTCCGCAGGCTGTAAGCATCAGTCCAACAGCCGCCGCTAATACTGCTACATTTCTTTTTTTCATTCTCCTTGCTCTCCTTTGTGCCCCTTTGGGCAAATTTTATACCAATAAACAGTATAACATGTTCCAAGCTATATTTCTACATAAATTATTTGGAATTGTGTATACTGCTTATCAAAACCATCCGATAAAATTAAACATAAGTTTATATTATTCATTTGATACCATTTTCAGCAGCATCTATTTTTGAATTTATCGCAGCTATGAAAAGTTAACATGTAATACTCTTTTTTCATGGCCGCTGCGGAACCCTTATCTTATCAATTCCCATTGCGAATGTGACAAACTTATATTATAATTATTAAAAAATTAATGAATTTTGGAGGTGTTGTATGACAAAACGGAATGTTTCAACGGCGAAAAAAACGAAACCAGTCAAAACTGCAAAAAAGGTGAATACTTCACCAGAAACAGTCCAGACGGACGCAGTTCAGCCAGAAGCTGAAGCGGTTCAGACCGAAGCGGAGGTTCAGCCTTTAGAAGAAAGCAAAACAAAGACTGCCAAAAAAGCGAAAACTGAAAAAACCGAGACGGAAAAGAAAGAGGCTGAAAAAAAGGAGACTGAAAAAAAAGAGACAAAAAAACCGGAAAAAGCATCGAAGAAAGAAGCTGAAAAAACCGAGGAAGAACCCTTGACCCCAGAACCAGTTGAGGAACCAGCCCCAGAAAAACCCAAAGCAGAAGAGTACACGACACCCCGTAGAAGTGTCGCATTTATCGGTTCAGAATGCTATCCCTTTGTAAAAACCGGCGGTCTGGGAGATGTCATGTATGCGCTTCCAAAAGCCCTGATCAAACAAAACTGTGATGTGAAAGTAATCCTTCCGCGCTACAAGTGTATTCCGCAGGAATATCAGGAGAAAATGGTATTCAAGGGTTCTTTCCAGATGGATTTATGCGCGGACGGCAAATCATTCTATGTGGGAATCATGGAATATGTCTGGGATGGTGTTGTATATGATTTCATTGATAACGAAGAATTTTTTGCCAGTGGAAATCCATATACAAATCTGATTGACGATATCCCTAAATACTGTTACTTCGCCAAAGCAGCGCTGGCGGCATTAAACTATATGGACTGGGTTCCAGACATTATCCACTGTCATGACTGGCAGGCGGCGCTGGTTCCTGTATTTTTGAGAGTAAAGTTTGTAGACACAAAACTTACCTCTGCAAAAACTGTTTTGACAATTCACAATCTGCGGTTCCAGGGCATTTATAATATTCCTACAATCCAGTACTGGTCAGGACTGCCGGATTATGTATTTAACAAAGATGCACTAAAAACAGGCTATGAAGATGCCAATATGCTCAAAGGCGGACTGACCTATTCCAATATCATTACAACGGTCAGCAATACATATGCAGGGGAAATCCAAAATTCATACTATGGCGAGACACTGGATGCCCATTTACGATACCATTCCAACAAACTTAGAGGTATCGTAAACGGAATCGACTATGATATCTGGAATTCGTATACAGATGACAGACTGTATGTAAATTATGACATCACCAATGTACTGGAGAAGAAAAAGGAAAACAAACACAAATTGCAGGAAGAACTTGGACTGGTTCAGGATGACCACAAATTTGTTATTGGATTGATTTCCCGCCTGACAGACCAGAAGGGGTTAGATCTGGTCAACTCGATTATGACTCAGATTATGGATGAACATACACAGATTGTCGTGCTCGGTTCCGGTGATCAGCGGTATGAGGATTCCTTCCGGTATTATGAATATACATACAAAGGAAATGTATGTTCTAACATCATGTATGACGAGACAAGGGCTCACCGAATTTATGCGGGAGCGGATGCCCTGCTTGTGCCTTCCCAGTTTGAGCCTTGCGGCTTAACACAGTTAATTGCCATGCATTATGGCACAATACCGATTGTCCGTGAAACTGGCGGTTTAAAAGACACTGTAGAGCCATATAACATGTACTCTAACATGGGGAACGGATTTACGTTTGACCGTTATGATGCCGGCCTGTTGCTGGATGCCATTAACAGGGCGAAGAGCTTGTATTTCCTGAACCGCTGGTGCTGGGACGAAATGGTTCAAAGAGACATGGATAAGAATTTGTCATGGGATAATTCTGCAAAACAATATAAAAATTTATATTTAGATTTAACCTGATATGTTTTTTATATACTTCGCGGTGTCCTTTACAGGCACTGCGGAAGAAACAGACGGAGTGAAAAAGCAGCAGCAGACACTCCGTCTTTTTTATGTACACGGCGTAAGAAAAAATTAACCGCTTCTATCCGGTTGCATACATATGCCCCTGACAGGCTCTACAAGGCCCGTAGAGCGACAAATAAACCTTCCCTGCACAATTCTATACCTAGAGGTGAAATAAGCCTCTAAGGTGCCTTAGAAGCTGCGAGAAGCAAAGCTATCAAAAGTGCTCTTGCGTTACTTTTACTTTCGGCAAAGTAACAAAGGCTAATCTTGTCCTATCTCCACATCCGGCTCATGCCTCCCGGCTCTGGCGTGTGATAGCACATATTTACATGAAAGACGATTGCAACAACGCTTTTCCCCTGTTTTGAGTATGTATAATCCACTCTAAAGGTTGTCAAAGCGTTTATTTCATTGCATGCAACATCTAAAACCCTCGCCTTAAAGTTATTGAATTTTGTATATTTGTCCTCACAATCGCAACATTCCCTTAACTCCTGCAGCGTTAACTCCACAAGTTCCCCATTTCTCCCTAGCAGCTTTGACTTCATCTTTTCCTGCAGCAGCTCAAAAATACGGATAGAATAGGTTGATTTCATTGTGAGGATGCTATCAAGGCTATATTGTGTATAATGTTCCTTTAGCTTTATAAGAAACGGTTTTAGATCATCATTCAGCTTTATAGCCACGCCAACATCAGAGTTGTATTCACAACGACTTACCCACGGAATTTTAACCCACTTTATCTGCCTCCTGCTGATTTCCTTTATAAAAACAGGATTCTTTATTATATCGTCCGTTATATCGTCAATATCTCTGTATAGGTTACTTTCAGACACTTTCAAAAGTTCAGACAATTCCTTAATGGTTATCACATAGGGCTTTAGTTCATCATCATCTGGAACAATCTGCATAATAGCCGCCCTTATCAGCTTTGCGCTATTCAGCTTTAAGGACTGTTTGCCCCCCACAAGGTCATTCGCTTGCACAACATAATTTCCAGTATCAAGGGAGAAGTTAAAGGACAACTGCCCCTCGATCTGCTTCTTTCCTCTTGCCATTGCTTCACTTCCTTCCGTGTCATTATTGCTATTCTATCATTAAAGCTACATATTTTCAAGATATGTAGCTTTAAATTTCAAAACTATCAAAACGTAGCTTTTGCGCCCTTTCGTGAAAAATCCAAAACTATCAAAACGTAGCTTTTGACTATCAAAACGTAGCTTTTAGCCGATTGTGGATAACTCTGGAAAGCCTTATATTTACTGCATTTTTTCCATGTTTAATCACCTCGAAAAATCCCCCTAAGTATTTAAAGTATTAAAGTATATATATATATATTTATTTATAGGATTTTAAAACTATCAAAACGTAGCTTTTACAAACACCCTCTCTAACCTCATACAAGCCGATTCTAACCGTTTTTAAAGATAATAGATAAGGATTCCTATATTGAATAAAAAAACGGCTGTATGGGGGAATATAAATGCTATACGCCTATGTATCGCAAAGGGAGTAACGTTTTGTTACCTCCTCCGCTTTTGTTTCGTCCTGCTACCAAGAGTTTTCAAAACTTCAAGATCAAGGTTCTCGATAATGTAAAAAGTGAGATTAACAGAGTTACCATGTATACGATGAAATGCTCTTACATAAAAAGACAGGACGGTTGTTGGGATAGAATTCTATGTAAATATGTGTTATCATGTGAATAGCAGAAGTAATATTGGCGTTGCAGAAGATTAATAATTTAACAGTAAAAATGTGATGCGATTTCAACTTATTAGTGCATGATATTATGGGAAATTTGTTTTATTTTGTGAAATACAGAGACTGGAAAAAGACATGTGAGTTCTGTTTTGTCATGATTTTTTTTCAGTAAAAGTTCTCATATAAGTTGCTGAAAGTGGGATAAATTTTAACAAAAACGCATGTAATTTTAACCAGTAAAATAGAAGAAAAATCTTTTTAAAAGCTGTAATAAAATAATAGTTTGAGCGTTATTTTCTGGATTTAGAAAATGAAAAAATTCTTTTTTTAGATATAAATAACAGTAAATATTATACTAAAAAATGAAAATTTTATAGTATGATCTATAACAGTTTTGAGGAAAAAAACTTTGAATCTGGTGAGTTTAAGTACAGTTTTTTTTATAGTAACGAGATAAAATCCAGAACGTAAATCAAGAAGGATTTTATAAAGAACAATGAAAGGAGTACTGGTTTTTCAGTTTAGAACACAATGAAAATAAAATTCTCGAAAAAAATTCGCAAAGACCGGTGCCTGCTGGTGATTATATCCGCATTCATAACGTTTGCTACTTTGGTTATGGAGGAGTGCACACAGCGTTTTGTGGATTCTATGACGTTTGAAATAGCCGTTTTTAGCGGGTTAATTGTATTGTATATCGTGTTGGCGGTTTTTCGGTATATCAAACAATATTTTCTTACAAAGCTTGCGAAAAATGGTAATTTTGAAGGGCAGGCACAACTGGTAAAACGTGTGCTGTCTAAAGACTACAGCTTTTTTGAGGCAAATGAGGCTGGCGGCATTTTGTATAGTATGACAGAAGATCTGTATCAAAGCATGGCATGGTATACATATGGCGTACTTCAATTCGTACTAGAGTCAGTTAATTTAGCCTGTTTTTCTGTCTATATGTTTTGCATAGACCGCATTCTGTCCCTGACTGCACTGGTGCTTGTTGTGCTGAGCCTCTTATGGGCAAATAGACTGAGCGGCAAGCTGGGAATGGCAAGAAATGCGCAGCAGGAGCAAAGCAGTGAACTGAATCAATATATGCTAAGCGTAGGGCGTTGCAGAAATACAATCAAACAGCTTGACAAATCTGGCTATTTCATTCAAAAATATGATGCTTATATAAAAAATTCCTATCTCCCTGTTATAAATAAAGTGATTAAAAACAATGCACTTTTTATAACACAGCTTATTTTTTCACAGGAAATTCTCCCTTTTATGATGCTGTTTGCTGGTGTCGTCTTAACCATTCTTGGCAAATCGACGATTGGAACGGCGGTCATTATGATGGATTTAACCATAAAACTCTCTGGAGCAGTTCAGTCAATCGCAGATTTATTTCCCCAGAGAAGCTTGTCGTTAGCGATTGAAAAACGAATTGAAACCATGCTGGAGGAGGGAGACAGCCAAGACACTGCAACGAAACTGCCAGTGGAAAGTTTTGAGCGTATGAATATCCATATTGACGGATATCGTTTTGCACAGACAGGAAAAACTGTCTTAAAAAGTACTGATATAGAATTGACAAAAGGGGACATCTGCGTCATAAAGGGTACCAGCGGCGGCGGAAAATCAACGCTTGCAAAATTAATCGCAGGCCTGCTCAGACTAGAAGGCGCGAATTGTATTCAATATAATGGCATCAGGATTGACAGACTGTCCATCAAGGAATATCACAAACATGTATTGTATGCAGGTCAGGATACAGTTCTTTTTGAAGGGACTTTGCGTGACAATATCCTGATGGAACAGAACGTAAAGGAAGAGGAGCTGGAGGAGGCAATAGAGATCTGTGGATTACGGGAGTTTGTGACACGCTATGGTTTGGATTATTCGCTTGCACTGGCGGGCGAAAATGTCAGCGGCGGTGAACGGCAGCGGATTGGCATTGCGCGGATGATAGTCCGCAGGCCAGAGCTTCTGATTTTAGATGAAGTGACAAGTGCATTAGATGCGGATACCGCAAGGAAGGTGGCGGGCAATATTCTTGCATTTGCCAGAAAGCATGAAATGACCGTCATTGCAATCAGCCATAAAAAAGATTTTGAAGCGTTTGGCAGCAAAGTTTTAACGATTGGTTAAAAGGTGGCAGATGATGGAAAAACTCAAAACGATATATTTACAATTCCGCAGGAGGCGAACTTTATTTTTCATTGCATTTATGGGAAGTACGCTGGCAGGGCTTATATTGGTTGATTTGCTTCAGGAAATGATTGACACCGCGATAAGGGCAGACATCGGGCGGTTTAGGGGCTTCGGGATAAAATTTTTATGGATACTGGGAGGATATCTGGCTGCGGTTATAGCAGATCAGTATTTGTTGCGTTCTCTGATTTATTACGGCGAAACAGCGTTAAAGCGTCATACTTTTGTCTCGTTTCTGAAAAACTTTCATTCAGGAAGCGGACAGGAGCTGGGCGAACGTGTGTCTGCGATAAACAATGATATCTCTGTCATCTCGTTCTGGCTGTCAAAGGGCAAAATCAGCATCGTGGGGCAGTCTGTTATTCTGTTGATTTATTTAGTTATGATGGCAGGCTATAACCTTGTGATAACAGGGATCACGGTTGTGATTATACTGGGTGTCTTTTGGTTGTCTCAAAAATTTGAGGAGAAGGAGGCATATTTTACAGGAAAGCAGCAAGCACTTTATGGAAAAATAAACGCGTATTTATATAATTGGCTTCAAAACTTTCCAGTGATTTGCCAGATGCATAACGAATGTTATTTTTGCAGACGGCTCAAAAGGCTGCATGAACTAGGAGAAAAGGAGATCTTGCATAAATTGAGCAGGTTCTCAGCGCTAAATGATGCAATGCTGAATTTTATGACAAACACCTTGCCGCTTTTTGCGTTTGCCTTGGGGCTTTTATTTACCAAAACTGGGCAGATGACAACTGGAGAAACGATTGCAATTATGCTGGTTTCACAGAAATTAAACGAGCCAATCATTCTCCTTGCAGCCTTGATTTTGGACAAAAAGAATGCCAGTCGGGTATATGAAAGAATTTCGGATATTTATGAGAGCAGTGCGTTATGCGATGGGGAACGGGACGTGGCATCATTTGAGGGAATGCAGGTAAGGATAAATGCTTATCAATACCAGTGTGCAAAAGAAAGTATCCTGCACCATGTGATACTTGATGTGGCAAAAGGTGACACCGTGCTGATCAAAGGGGCGAGCGGCTGCGGAAAAAGCACGCTGCTAAAGCTGATGTGCCGTCTGGAGGATTTTCAGGGACTAGACGGAAGCATTCAATATAATCACTATCCAGTTGAAGAATATAAAACCAAGCAGTATTATAATTATATATTATATGTAGAGCAGAATACTGTTTTGGTTGAGGGAAGCCTTTATGAAAATCTGTTATTTGGGGAGTGTTATGCGCAGTCCGAAATAGATGAGGTTTTGTGGACCTGCGTTTTGGATACATTTTGCGATGAGAGGGGATTTGATTTTTATATCAAAGAAAACGGTGAAAATATCAGCGGCGGTGAACGGCAGCGGATTGGCATTGCGCGAATGCTGCTACGCAAACCGGAAGTCCTAGTTTTAGATGAAGCTACTAGTGCCTTAGATGAAGAATCAAGGCGGATATTGCTTGACAGACTGATGATATACAAACAAAAATATTGTATGACAATACTTGCGATTAGCCATATGGGAGATTTTGATGAATATTGTAATCAAGTTTTGACAGTCGGCAGGACTGCCACGGTTAAGAATTAATATAAAATTGCCTGTAAAGCAAAAAATGATAGTCGCTGCAACGGTAAGACACCTTCCTGTGCTTTGCAGAGCTATTTTAAGATTTATTTTCTCAATAATGTAGCGTATTGAAAGATTTTCATTACTATATATGACGCCGACTGGCGGCGGAAGGGAGACTATTATGATAAAAAATAAGATTGAGCCGTTTAAATGGATATGTATGGACGAAATTACATGTGTTGATTTGAATGCAGGTAAGTATAGAACCGAATTTTTTTAAAAATATGACGATTTTGAAACTTATCGTGGGAATGGATATGATTGGGAACTTTTTGCGGAAAGTTATATGAGAAAATGTTTTCCCGAAATGACAAAGGATATCGAGTCAGATTCGGAATCAGATACGTTTTGCGTTTATTCTGAACAAAAAGAAGTATTGGAAAAGTTTGCGTTGGAATTAAAACGGGTGACAGAAGATTTGAGTACAATGGAACGTGTCTGGCTGGAAATAAGAAAGAGCCATCAGGTTTATGTTGCGATGGAGTATACATCTTCTCATGAAATGTTTTTATCGTATGTAGGAGTGACAGCATTGCCATTAGAGGATCGTTTGAGACAGCATCAGATGAATGGAAAGCATTATAAAAAACTATTTCTGATTGATTCATTTATGGATTTAAACGAGGCGAGAGGTTATGAGGAAGTGATAGAAGAGCTTATGACTAATCCCAAATACAATAAAAAGCATTTATTCACCAATGAGAATAATAGTGTGTATCCTCAAGAGGGCGACGAGTTTTATGAGGATATTACGAAATGGGCAGTAGAGAATATGTATGATAAGGGTTATATGTCCTCAGAGGGAAAATTAGTTATTTTAGATTCTTTTTATAAGAATACCGAAACGCTTGAAACATCAGAACTGACAGGGGCGGACGTAAATGGAGAGAATCAGGAGCATATTTTTCCATTTCATACGATGAAGTTAGAGAGTGGTATGATGTCCGTATTTTTGGACACTTTGTTGTACAAAAAAGAACTGTTTATGAAAAGAACGGATGATGGAATTATGGGGAGTGGATATGACTGGGAGAAGGTGGCCAGTATACTGCGTCAGGAAGCAGGGGCGGATTTCGCAGGAGAAATATATTTTGATTCCGAATCAGATTTATTTTGTGCATATGCTGACAACAGCGAGCTGTTAATGAGATTTGTATCGAAATTGAAAGAGGCTTGTGAAAATAACGAAAAATTAGATGCTGTGATTCAGCTAATATAATTGAGTTTGGACGTTTGTGACACCAACTACCAGTTCAATTGGTAGTTGGTGAAGTATTGCCAATTACTATAGAAAAAAATCCGATACAGACTGGTCCATGATATCCTGATTCACACCGATATATCGCAATGTAACCGCAGAATTTGCGTGATTAAACAAATGCTGGAGCAGCGCAATATCCTTATATTTCTGGTAATGCCAGTAGCCAAAAGTCTTGCGCATGGAATGTGTGCCAATCTCGTCTAGTCCGATTTCCTGCGCAGCCTCATTTAGTACTTTATATGCCCTGTCCCGTTTGATGGGCTGGTTCTTTCCTTTTCTGCTTCTGATCAAATAATCTTCATCGGTCAGATTAAATTTTTCAATATAGGTATTTAATTCAGCCTGCATTTGTGAATTGAGAAGAAACCGCTTTGTCTTGCTTGTTTTTTTCTCTATGATATTAATATGCGTCCTGTCCCTTACATCGGACACCTTCAAGGTAAGGATATCCGATACACGAAGCCCCACATTAATCCCGATCAGGAACATGATGTAATATTTTTCATCTTTGGATTTTAACACGGTTTTCATTGTCTGTATTTTTTTCTTGTCTCGTATGGGTTGTACGTAATTCAACTTTTCATCTCCTGATTTTTATATAATGCATATTGTTTGTGTTGATTTATATGTATCTTACATCATTATAGCATCATATACAATCCATATCAATAAAAATAATCTATAAGTATTATTTATGTTTTGTTTAGTCGGATATTTTTACGTAATCAGATATATAATGCACATTGTTTAAAAATAACGATATAAATCATATTATATAAACAATATGTATTATTCAAAGAGGCGTTATTTACAAAAATATCAACATAAAGGCTGTTTACATTGATTTTACAGGATTCTTAGGAAGTCACCGAAAGATACACAAGTAACATTGTGTATCTTTCATTAGCTTCAATGTACTATTATTATAAATATATAGAAATATTTGTTTAGAACAAAGTACTAAAATGAAAAATTAGACTTTGAGTTCGAAATTTTGGTTTTGTATATCATTTCATAAAATCAGAATTGCGTGATAATTAAAAATGATCAAAGAAATATTTTTAACATTTTCTTTATGTAGAACAATACTTCCAATACTCCTCTTGCTCTTTTCCGCCTATTCCAATGCCATACACGAAACTAGGATCTACAAATACAATTTGTCCATTTTCCAAAATAATTTTTGCGGCAGCACAATTTTTTTCTGTACCATCTTGAAGCTTTATTTCCTTCACCGTATTATTCACAAGCATTGAAGTAACCAAAACAAACTCAATAATAGATGATTGAACCTTGATCATATCTTCGTCACTTTCAAATTGATACCGAATATCTGAAACTTTTTCTATTTTTAATCGGCTGTATTGTTCAATAGATTCAAATTCTAATAATATATCCTCAAATTCGAAATAAATCCATCTTAAATCCGGTGTATATTCGCGCTTTTCCTCAAATAAATATACAAAACCAACTGTATAAATATCTGTAAGTTGTTTTCCAATTATTTTTGATAACATTTTATATCTCCTTCCTATAATGTCAAGTCCTAAATTATTGATTTTACAGACTTTTCTTTAAATTTTTACCTCATAAAACAGAGCCAAAAGTGTATGACAGTCATTGTATCTTGTACTGAATAGTTAAATAAGGGTATAGTTTATAAAGCGTCCTATTGTTTCGCTTTATAAAGGCTATAAATCCTCTGTTAACTATGATGGTGAACCTTCCGTGTCTAATGGTATCGCGTACCAACTTCCTTCGTCCCACCTGTTCATACACCGAGTGCCCGCTAAGCTTTCTAACAGGGTCATGCCCTACGGAGACAACTACTGCAGGCTACAGCTCTTGTTTGTATTTTGATTTTACTGACCTGCCTGTTCCACAGGGGACGGATATTCCGTGGACGCATCACCCCGCCTCGTTTAGCTGGTCTTTGTACTAATGCAGTACCTGTAGTACTCCATCCTTATCGGGTTTCTTTCCAGAACCCTGCCCGATTTCGGAATCATCCGCAACCCGGCAGGGCTCTGGAATATAGGATGCTCCTGACTGTATTATGCCACAATCGCTTCCTTCTTTTCCACACGCCTGATGTCCATCAACATCTTCTTCGGATCATAAACCATACCTTTCTTCAGAATCGTGTAGATTATCCTCAGAAGCTTGCAGGCTATCACAATCAATGACTGCATCTTTTTCAGTGGATTATCGGCTCGTGTCGTATAGTATATATGGAGTTCTTTGAATTCCTCCGCATGGGCCACTGCTGACTTTGCCGCTTGGAATAACCAATATCTGAGCCGTTTGCGTCCTCTGTGGCTGATTCTGGTTTCTCCTTTATGCTTTCCTGAGCTGCATGCCACAAGACCTAATCCACTTAATTTTTGTATTTCCTTAACATCATCAAATCTCGAAATATCCCCCATCTCTGCAAGGATTCCGGAAAGTATGTTTTCTCCGATTCCTGATATCTCTAGAATGTTACCGGCATGCGGTATTTCTTGACATTTCTGGTTGATCTGATTCTCTATGACAGCAAGTTCGGCATCCAGTTCCAGGATTTTCTGTACAAACCACTTTACAGCTGCCTTGCCTGCAATGGCTCCATCCTTAATCCCGACACTTACTTTCGCATACTGTAAGATTTCTCCTGCTCTGCTGTAGCCGCGTCCTCTAAGCCTGGCGTCATGCCAGATTTTTCTTATTCCATCTTCACCAAGTGATATCAGGTCATCCGGGAATGGAGCCTGTCTCAGCAGTTCCAGACTAAATGCGCCATCGACTTTTCCCAACGCATCCTTATACTCCGGGAAATATATCTTCATCTCTCTGTGCATCCGGTTGATTGTCCGGGTTCTGTCCTCATTCAGCTGATCTCTGAACATCGATAACCTGCGAAGCTCCGCATAAAGTTTTTCCGGAAGGTATGGCATACCAAAGTTGCCATCCTTCACAAGATTTGCTATTAGTTTCGGATCCTTCCTGTCATCCTTCATCTGGCTGTTATCTTCAACCTCTTTTGTCTGCTTCACAGCATAAGGATTTACCTGAACAACGCTGATCCCATTTGAAATCATCCATGCCGCAAGGCAGAACCAGTAATGACCGGTCGGCTCTAAGCCAAGTACTATCTGGCTCTTATTATGTTCAACAGCTATCTGTACTGCCCACTCCTTTGCACTCTGAAACCCCTCAGAATCATTGTTGAATGAATATACGGACTTACTGAGTTCCCTTCCTCTGGTATCGATTGCTCTCATATAGTGTGTTTCACTGCCCACATCGCATCCTAAGATAAGCATGTCATCACTGATAAAGGAGAGTTTTTCGTTTTTATCAAACTTACCATTGGTCTCCAACTCACGCCAGGTTGAAGCTGTAAGACTTTCTTTGATCGCCTCCGCCTTTTTCAAAAACTCCTGCTGCTCAAAAATATTTGCTGTTACTACTTGATTTTTCTTTTTTGTTCCTTTAACATTCATTTTAGATACCTCTTGTATTCTTTAGATTTTACCAACTTGCTGGGTCAGTAATAATCTAAATTTACTTGAGGTATTTTTTTGTGTCAATCTCTTGACCTATTTAAAGTATACAGGAAGCTTTCTTAATAGTTTTATATGTATATTCTCTGCCAGAAACTTTATTTTTAACACCTGCATAATGAAGTATTTTACACAGCAATCTTCTAAATTGGCCTTCCACATAATAAAGTCTCATACTTCGCATACTGAAATATGATAAAAAAATAAAATCAATACTTTCATAAATAAAAATGGTATAGGTACTT
>ERZ808051.1547-NODE-1547-length-14656-cov-5.191165_pt1 | contig 14656 bp, 13 predicted proteins | sample MGYA00380199_ERZ808051 | MGnify/ENA primary metagenome ERZ808051 (study PRJEB31490, sample SAMN06133391) | mouse gut metagenome | isolation source: J11 | host: mice | place: China: Chengdu | collected 2015-05 ...
AGCGGAACGAATCCCACTGGCTCGATTTGAGTCATTATTCGAATGATACTATGCGTGGATTGCTTGAGACGGGAACAGGGGCTTTTTTATTGTACCGGCTTGACAAAACCCCAGCGCTATGGTAGGATAACACTACCCCCCAGGGGGGTGATCGGCAAGGAGGGATTGTCATGATGGCGGACCGGAAAACGGTGCTTCGGCTGCTGAAAACAGCCCGGGGCCAGATTGACGGCATTATCAAAATGGTGGAGGAGGACCGGTATTGTATGGATATTGCCCAGCAGGTCACTGCCGCCGGCGCCATGCTCCGCCGGGCCAACCGGGAGATCCTCACCGCCCACCTGAAGCACTGCGTGGAGCACGCCGCGGACGACAGGGAGCGGGCGGATAAGATTGACGAATTGGTGAAGGCGTTGGAGAAAATACTGTAAGAAGCGTGACGATAGGCGCATAAGGCCGGAGGGAAGCCGGCCCGTGATGCGCCCAATCGGAGCGAGACAATGCCGCAGTCAGAAATAGAAAGCAAGGTGAACCCGATATGAAGCAAAAATTTACTGTCACCGGCATGACCTGTTCCGCCTGTTCCGCCCACGTGGACAAGGCGGTACGGAAACTGGACGGGGTTTGTGATGTAAACGTCAATCTGCTGGGCGGGTCCATGACGGTGGACTGGGAGGGGGGGCTCACCCCGGACCAGATCGTGTCCGCCGTGGAGAAGGCGGGGTACGGCGCCTCCCTGCCTGCGGCGGCCGGGGAGAAGGCCCGGGCCAAGCCTGCGGCGGACGCCATGGGGGAGGATTTGAAAAACATGAAGGCACGGCTGGTCTGGTCCTTTGTGTTTCTCATCCCGCTGTTCTACCTGTCCATGGGCCATATGATGGGCTGGCCCATCCCCCATTTCTTCCATGGGGCGGAAAACGCCATGACCTATGCCTTGACCCTGTTTCTGCTCACCGTGCCCATCATGGTCATCAATCAGAAGTATTACCGGGTGGGTTTTAAAACTCTGTTCCACCTGTCCCCCAACATGGACTCCCTCATTGCCGTGGGCTCCGCCGCCGCCGTGGTGTACGGCGTGGCGGCGCTGTACTGCATCGGCTGGGGGCTGGGCCACGGGGACAGGGCCCTGGTGGAGCACTACTCCATGGACCTGTATTTTGAGTCGGCGGGGATGATCCTCACCCTCATTACGCTGGGAAAGTATATGGAAACCCGATCCAAGGGCAAGACTGGCCAGGCCATCGCCCGTCTGATCGACCTGACGCCCAAGACGGCCTCCGTTCTCCGGGACGGCGTGGAGACGGAGGTCCCGGTGGAGCAGGTGCGGGCCGGGGATCTGGTGCTGGTCCGCCCCGGCGGGTCGGTGCCGGTGGACGGCGTGGTGGTGGAGGGCGCGTCCTCTGTGGACGAGTCCGCCCTCACCGGCGAATCCATCCCCGTGGACAAGGGGCCGGGCGACACGGTGATCTCCGCCTCCATCAACAAATCCGGCGCGCTGACCCTCCGGGCCACCCGGGTAGGGGAGGACACCACCCTGGCCCAGATGATCCGGCTGGTGGATGAGGCGGCGTCATCCAAGGCCCCCATTGCCAAGCTGGCGGACCGGGTGGCCGGTGTGTTTGTGCCGGTGGTCATGGCCATCGCCCTGGTGACGGCGGTGATTTGGATGATGGCCACCGGCTCTGTGGAGCGGGCCCTCACCTCCGGCGTGGCGGTGCTGGTGATCTCCTGTCCCTGCGCCTTGGGGCTGGCCACGCCGGTGGCCATTATGGTGGGTACCGGCAAGGGGGCGGAGCACGGCATTCTGGTGAAGTCCGCCGAGGGGCTGGAGCACCTGCGGTCCGTCACCACGGTGGTGCTGGACAAGACGGGCACCGTCACCCGAGGCAAGCCTGAGGTGACGGATGTGTACCCCCTGGGCAAGACCACGGCGGAGGAGCTTTTGTGTGTGGCCGCGTCGCTGGAGAAGCCCTCCGAGCACCCCCTGGGGGCCGCCGTTGTGGAGGAGGCGGCAAACCGCGCCATCCCCCTGGCCCCGGTGGAGAGGTTTCAGGCGGTCCACGGCAAGGGGGTCCGGGGGACTATCCAGGGGGCGGACTTCCTGGCAGGCAACGCCGCCATGCTGGCGGATGCCGGGGTGGACCTGGGCCGGGACGCCATGATTGCCGACGGACTGGCCGGACAGGGCAAGACTCCGCTGTTCTTTGTGCAGGACGGCAGGCCCATCGGCATCATCGCCGTGGCGGACACGGTGAAGGCGTCCAGCAAAGCGGCGATCGAGGGCTTCCAGAAGCTGGGCCTCAGAGTGGTCATGCTCACCGGGGACAACAGGCGCACCGCCGAGGCCATCGGGAAGGAGCTGGGCCTGACGGATGTGGTGAGCGAGGTACTCCCGGCGGACAAGGAGCGGCAGATTGCCGCCCTTCAGGCCCAGGGGGAAAAGGTGGCCATGGTGGGGGACGGCATCAACGATGCGCCCGCCCTGGCCCGGGCGGATGTGGGCCTGGCCATCGGCGCGGGGACGGACGTGGCCATCGAGAGCGCCGACATCGTGCTGATGAAGTCCGATCTGGTGGACGCGGTGACGGCGGTGGAGCTGTCCCGGGCCACCATCCGCAACGTGAAGCAGAATCTGTTTTGGGCGTTTTTCTACAACGCCGTGTGCATTCCGGTGGCGGCGGGGGTGCTGGCCATCTGGGGCGGGCCCCAGCTCAACCCCATGATTGCCGGGGCGGCCATGAGCTTCAGCTCGGTGTGCGTGGTGGCCAACGCCCTGCGCCTGCGGTTCTTTAAGCCCAGCATCCAGTCTCATCCAGAGGTAAAATCCGGCGAAACATCCGCCGTTGAAAGGAAAGGAGAACAAATCGTGATGGAAAAGAAAGTTGTGATCGAGGGCATGATGTGCCAGAAGTGCCGCGCCCATGTGGACAAGGCCCTCAACGCCATCCCCGGCGTGTCCGCCACCGTGGACCTGGACAGCAAGACCGCCGTGGTCACGGGAGAAGTGACCGACGAGGCCATCCGCGCCGCCGTGGAAGAGGCGGGGTACGAGGTGGTCAGCATCGCCTGAAGGGCAGGGGCCCCTCTCCCACCGGGAGAGGGGCCCTCATTTTCTGATTGGAACGCCGGCGCCTGCCGCTGTTATGCCCCGCAGGGCGCCTGCCGCGTGTGTATGTAGATCCGGGACGGCTGGTCCTCCCCGTCTCCCCGGGCCATGCACAGAAACCGCCAGCCGTACCGCTCGTAGAACGAGGTGTGGTCGGTGAGCAGGTACAGGGTGTCCACCCCCATGTCCGCCAGATCGGCGCAGGCGTGAGTTAAAAGCGCTCCGGCGATCCCCCGGCGGCGGTATGCCTCCTCCACATAGACGGCGCACACGTTGGGGGTCAGGTCTTTTCTGTCATGAAAGTCGTTCTCAATGACCCCAAGCCCGCCGGCGATGGTATCGCCGTCCATGGCTGCATACCACTGGGGCACCGGGCCCTCGCCCTTGACGCACTGCTCCATGCTCTCCCGGTAAGCCTCCAGGGGGACGCCCCACTTGGCGTGGAACCATTCCGCAGCCCGGTCCGGCCACTGTGGCTGGTCCCGCAGGTTCAGAATCTCATAGTTCATGGTGATTTCCCCCGGGGAAGTATTCCTCCACAAAGTCCACGTTCTTTACAGTCCACTCCCGGCCGTTCAGCGGCTCCAGGCATCCCGCGCCGGTGGTGAAGGCGAACCGCAGCTTGTAGGAGTACAGCGCCTGGAACTTGCGCCGGTCCCGCTCCCGGCCGTATTTGCCGTCCCCCAGCAGGGGATGGCCGGCGGCGGCGAACTGGGCCCGGATCTGGTGGGTCCGCCCGGTGATCAGGTCGCACTCCATCAGGGACAGCCCGTTTCGGACCTCCAGAGTCCGGTACAGCGTCACCGCAGTCCGCGCTCCGGGGACGGGCTTGTCGTATACCTTCACCTGGGCCCGGTCCCCGTCCTTTAAGAGGTAGCCCTTGAGCTGCCCGTCCCGGGGCTCCATGGCCCCGTGGATCACGCACAGGTACAGCTTTTGCAGCTCCCGGTCCCGGATCTTCTGGTTCATCACCCGCAGGGCCTCGGCGGTCTTGGCGGCGATGACGATGCCCCCGGTGTTGCGGTCGATGCGGTTGCACAGGGCGGGGGCGAAGGCGTGCTCCCAGCGGGGGGACCACTCTTTTTTTTGGTACAAATACGCCTGGATGTGGGTGATCAGGGTGTTGACCTGCTCGCTGCCGTCCGGGTGGACCACCATGCCGGGGCGCTTGTTGAGCAGCATGAGGTGCTCATCCTCGTACAGGATGTCCAGCCGGGGTTTGTCCACCCGGAGAAAGGCGTTGTCCGGGGTGGGCGTATCGAAAAACTCGTCGTTGATGTACAGCTGGAGCAGATCCCCCTCCTGGAGGCGGGCGTCCCGCTTGGCCCCCTTGCCGTTCACTTTCACCCGCTTGAGCCGGATGTATTTCTGGGCCAGCGGGGCGGGGAGGAGGGGCAGGGCTTTGGCCAGCCAGCGGTCCAGCCGCTGGCCCCCGTCGTTGGGGCCGATGGTGAATTCCTTCATGCAGTGCGCCTCCTCTTTGCGGCCTCCCGCGGCGTTCAAAAGAATCAAATGAGCCTTTGGGCTCTCTTGACTATAGCAGAAAACGGGGAAAAAGGCAAGGGAGTGCGGCGGCGCCGCACTCCCTTGGATTTTATGCCAGATGCTCAAGCCGGCCGGACTGAATGGCCTCCAAATTTGCGGCAATGCGCTCCGGGGGCCAATCCCACCATTGCAGGGCCAGCAGGCGCTCAATGACGCCGCCGCTGAACCGCTTCCGAATGGGCTTGGCCGGGACGCCGCCTACGATGGTATAGGGGGGGACGTCTCCGGCCACCACGGCCCGGGCGCCGACAATGGCGCCGTCGCCGATGGTCACGCCCGCCAGGATAACGGCCTCATAGCCGATCCACACGTCATTGCCCACCACGATGTCCCCCTTGTTGTCCCAGGCCCGGGGGATGTCCTCCACAGGCAGGCCCCACTCCTCAAAAAAGATGGGGAAGGGATAGGTGGACAGGCTGCCCAGGGCGTGGTTGGCGCTGTTAAAGAGAAATTTCGCGCCGCAGGCGATGGAGCAGAACTTCCCAATGGTCAGCCGTTCGTGGTTGATGGGGTAGTGGTAGAGCACGTTGTTCCGCTCAAAGTCCCTGGGGTCGTGGACAAAATCGTCGTAGGTGGTGTAGTCCCCTACGGTGATGGAGGGATCGGCCACCACATTTTGCAGGTAGACGGTGCTGTGACCCTGGGAGCGGGGATAAATTTTCCATTGCGGGATCATCTGATTGCCTCCTCAAGATCGTTTTACGCTGTGACGATCCCGCAAAGGGCAATGCATCGCTTCACGCATACCACCTCGGCTTGATGGAGATGGGGCAAGTATAGCACAGCGCCCCGCCCTTTTCAAGCGTTTCGATGGGCTTTCTCCTCCCTCATCCGCCGGTGGAGGCAGGCCAGCGCGTCGGACAGCCCTCCCAGGTGGTCGATGAGCCCCAGCTCCACCGCCTCGTTGCCGTAGATGACGCTGCCCACGTCGGCGGCCATCTCGCCGGTGTTGAGCATCAGGTGCTCGAAGTCTCTCCGGCTGATGCGGCTGTTCCGGGTGACGAAGTCGCAGATCCGGTCCTGGATGCGCTCGAAGTAGTGGAAGGTCTGGCTCACCCCGATGACCAGCCCGTTGAGCCGCACCGGGTGGATGGTCATGGCCCCGGAGGGGACGATGAACGACTCCTTGGCCGCCACCGCCAGGGGCACCCCGATGGAGTGCCCGCCGCCCAGCACCAGGGATACGGTGGGCTTGGACATGCCGGAGATCATCTCCGCGATGGCCAGGCCCGCCTCAATGTCGCCCCCCATGGTGTTGAGCAGGATGAGCAGCCCATCCGCCTCGGTGCTCTCCTCCACGGCGGTGAGCAGGGGCAGGACATGCTCGTATTTTGTGGTTTTGGCTCCGGAGCGCTCCTCCTGATGGCCCTCAATGGTGCCCACGATGGTCAGCGTGTGGATGACGCCGTCCTCCGTTTTGACGGTGCTGGCCCCCAGGTCCACAATTTCCTGGCGGAGCTGGTCCTGCTCCTCGTTTTCTCCGTTCTCTGTCGGTCTGGTGTCCTCGGTCATGGAAAAACCCCCTTTTGCGGTAGCTTTTCCGCAAAAAGGGGGTTTTATCCCTTTATAACTGGTCCAACACCATGATAACCTCGTCCCCGTCCGTCTCGCCGGCGGGGCGGACCATGGCTCAGCCCCGGTACACCGCCTTGCAGGCGGCGTAGGTCATATAGCAGTCCAGCTTGGACACGGTCTCGAAGGGGGCGTGCATGGACAGCACGGGCACTCCCGCGTCCAGCGTGTCGATGTTGCGCTTGGCCATATAGCAGGCCACGGTGCCGCCGCCGCCCTTGTCGGCGGCGCCCAGCTCCGCCATCTGCCACAGAACGCCCTGGTCGTCCAGCAGGCGGCGGACATAGGCCACCACCTCGGCCCCGGCGTCGGAGGCGCCGCTCTTGCCCCGGGAGCCGGTATACTTGCACAGGCCCACGCCGTAATTCACCCGGGCGGAGTTGTTCTTCTCGTACACGTCGGCGAAATTGGGGTCAAAGGCGGCGGTGACGTCGGTGGACAGGCAGAAGGAGTTTTCCAGGCACACCCGCAGGGGCACCTTCTGAGTGGCGCACAGGTCGCCCACGAAGGTCTCGAAGAAGCCGGACTGCATCCCGCTGACGCCCTCGGAGCCGATCTCCTCCTTGTCCGCCAGCACGCACACGGCGGTGCGGACGGGGACGGTGTCCAGGTCCAGCAGGGCCTTCAGCGCGGCGTAGCCGCACACCCGGTCGTCGTGGCCGTAAGCGCCGATGAGGGAGCGGTCAAAGCCGATGTCGGTGGCGTTGAAGGCGGGGACGGCCTCGATCTCGGCGGAGATGAAGTCGGGCTCGCGGATGCCGTAGTGGTCGTACAGCAGCTTCATCACCGCCAGCTTCACCCGGTCCGCGCCGTCGTCGTCCTTCAGCGGGCGGCTGCCCACCAGGATGTTCAGGCTCTCGGCGGGAATGGCCTCACCCAGGGGCTTTTTGGACTGCTCCGCCCCCAGGTGGGGCAGCAGGTCGTCGATGGTGAACAGGGGATCGCCGGGATGGGAGCCCACCGCCACGTTGACGATGGAGCCGTCCTTCATGGCCACCACGCCCCGCAGCTCCAGGGGGATGGTGACCCACTGGTATTTGCGGATGCCGCCGTAATAGTGGGTTTTGAGGAAGGCCAGCTCGCTGTCCTCATAGAGGGGGGAGGGCTTCAGGTCCAGCCGGGGGCTGTCGATGTGGGAGGCGGTGATGGATACGCCCAGGTCCAGGGGGGCGGAGCCGATGACGGCCAGATTGATGGCGCGGCCCCGGTTCACCCGGTACACCTTCATGCCGGGCTGGAGCTCCATGCCCCGCTCCAGGGGGACGAAGCCCGCGGCCTGAGCCAACTCCACGGTGTAGTCCACGCAGCAGCGCTCGGTCTTGCCCCGGTCCAGGAAGGTTTTGTAGCCCTCCGCGTACTCAAATACGGCCGCTTCCGTGGCGGCGTCCACCACGTCCCAGCCGTTTTTCTTCTGGTTCAGCAGCGCCTCCCGCAGCTGCTGTCCCGGCGTTTTTTCTTCCATGTTAAAGATCCTCCTTACAAAGAATTGACTGAAATAATGCCCGCGCCTGTCCCTCCAGCGCCGCTTGGGATGTATCGTTGCGCAGGGTATGGGCGCACCGCGCCTCAAACCAGGAGGCGGGCTTCTGGGCCCGCACCCGGGCCCGGGCGTAGTCCTCCGAAATGCCCTCCCGGGCCATAATGCGCCGCACCCGCGCCTCCGGCGGGGCGGTGACGGCGATCGTGGTATCGCAGAGCGACCCCGCCCCGCTCTCCAGCAGGGCGACGGCGTCCAGCGCGATGGCGGGGCGGCCCTCGCGCTCCGCCTGGGCGATGAGGCGCTTCAGCTCGGCGATGATGTGCCGGTGGGTGATGGCGTTCAGGTCCGACAGGGCTTCTGGGTCCTCAAATACAATAGCACCAAGTTCCTTTCGGCGCAAGTCCCCATTTTCATCAAAAATTTCCCCGCCAAAGCGGGTTTTCAGCTCGTTTTGCATGGATACGCCGGTGCGGAGCAGGCGATGGTATACCGCGTCGCAGTCCGCCACCGCCCCGCCCATGTCCCGGAGGACGTGGAGAACGGTGGTCTTGCCCGCCCCGGTGGGGCCGGTGATGCCGATGACCAGCACAGGGTCACGTCCTTTCCAGCCAGTCCAGCGCCGCCGCCTCGGTGGGCTGGAAGCAGATCTGCCGGCCCTCGTTGCTCTCCCGGATGAAGTCCTGGAGCGGCTTGCTGGTGTAGCCGGAACAGTCGCCTACAACGGCAAGACGCATGTGGTAGTTGACAAATTTTTGCAGGACCTCTCCCGCCAGCCCGGAGGACAGCCGGAAGAAGGACTCGTCCAGCTGTTCCTTGCGGAGAACCATGGCGGAGCAGCCCGTCTCATAGCGGACGGCGGCCAGCAGGTCCATGGCGGAGGAGCCGCCGGTGACGAGCACGCCCGGCTCCCGTACAACAGCGGTCTGATTGGTCACTTCTATGTTCATTAATACAAATTCCTTTCAACTGTTTTCAAGCCTGCCGGGTTCCAGCACGGACTCCAGCCGTTCCCGGCTCAGTCCGCCCTGCCGCAGAATCCGGTAGGGCAGGCAGGTCAGGTCCAGAATGGTGGACTCCACCCCCAGGCTGCAGGGCCCGCCGTCCAGCACCGCGTCGATTTTTCCGGCCAGCTGGCCCAGCACGTCGCCGGCGGATCGGGGGCTGGGCATTCCCGACAGGTTGGCGGAGGGACAGGCAAGCGGGCGGCCCAAGGCCCGGATGACGGCCAGCGTATCCGGGTGGTCGGGGCAGCGCACCCCCTGGGTGTCCCCGCCGGCGGTGACGGCGGAGGGCAAGGCGCCGTTTCCCCATAAAATCATGGTCAGCGGCCCGGGCCAGAAGGCTTCGGCCAGCCTGTATGCGTCCGCGGGGACGTCCCGGCAGACGGTTTCCGCCATGGCCATGCCGTCCACCAGCACGGACAGCGGTTTTACCTCAGGGCGGCCCTTGACCTCATAGATGGCCTGAACGGCGTTTTCCTGGGCCGCGTCGGCGGCCAGACCGTACACCGTCTCCGTGGGCACCGCCGCCAGACGGCCCATCCGCAGCAGCTCGGCGGCCAGGGCGGCCTGGCCGGAGGGGATCAGGGCGGTGCCCACGGCGATGGCCGCCAGCTGATCGGGGCTGTGGATGATCCAGTCCGCCCCGGCGTCCTTCAGCTCCTCCCGGCCCCGGAAGCCCCACAGCACGCCGCACACCGTCAGCCCGCCGTTTTTGCCGGTGAGCACGTCCACGCTGCTGTCTCCCACGAACAGGGTGGCGTCGGGGCGGGCCCCGGTCTGGTCCATCAGCCGGTGGAGCAGGGTGGGGTCGGGTTTCAGAGGCGCGTCGGGAAGGGCCCCCTGCACATACTCAAACACGCCGGGGAAGTAGTGCTCCACCACAGGCCCCGCCAGACTGTGGGCCTTGTTGGACAGCACGGCCAGGTGGAGGCCCGCGCCCTTCAGCACATTCAGCAGGGCGGGCACGCCGGGATAGGGGGCGGTTTTGTCCTCCTTGTGGGCGTCATAATAGGCGGAGAACTCCGACAGCGCCTGGGCCAGCTCGTCCGGGCCGAGCCCGTCCGGGGTAAACCGGGAAACCAGGTTGGGAATTCCGTTTCCCACCATGTACTTGAACTGGTCCACGGTGTGGACGGGCCAGCCGTGGGCGGTGCAGACATGGTTTCCCGCGTCCGCCAGGTCGTCGATGGTATTTAACAGGGTGCCGTCCAGATCGAATATGATGTGGGTATACATATGGCAAAAACTCTTTTCTCATTCCGTAACTTTTTCACTGCCAATAGGACATGTCACAGCCTTCACTGCCGTGGCAGCGGTCTAAGTTCTTTTTGCGTCTGTTTCTTTCAAGAAAAAGAAGGACTTTGACTTGCCAGCTGCCGCGCCTGATGATCGGCTATCAGCGTGTCGATGATCTCGTCCAGGTCGCCGTCCATCACGGCGTCCAGCTTGTACAGGGTCAGCCCCACCCGGTGGTCGGTGAGCCGCCCCTGAGGGAAATTGTAGGTTCGGATGCGCTCGTTGCGCATTCCGCTGCCCACCTGGCTGCGCCGGTTTTCGCCGTACTCCGACGCAATGCGCTCCTGCTCCCGGTCGTAGAGGATGGAGGCCAGCAGGCGCATGGCCTTCTCCCGGTTCTGGAACTGGGAGCGCTCCTGCTGGCATTCCACCACCGTTCCCGTGGGCCTGTGGATGAGCCGCACGGCGGAGGAGGTCTTGTTGATGTGCTGCCCCCCCGCGCCGGAGGAGCGGAATACCTGCATTTCCACATCGGCGGGGTTGAGCGCCACATCCACCGTCTCCATCTCGGGGAGCACCGCCACGGTGGCGGTGGAGGTGTGCACCCGCCCGCCGGACTCCGTCTCGGGCACCCGCTGGACCCGGTGGACGCCGCTCTCAAACTTGAGCCGGGACCAGGCCCCGTCCCCCTCAATGGTAAAGGAAATCTCCTTCACGCCGCCCAGCTCCGTCTCGCTGGCGGAGTTGATTTCCACCTTCCAGCCCCGTTTTTCCGCGTACATGGTGTACATCCGGGTGAGGGAGTGGGCGAACAGGGCGGATTCCTCGCCGCCCACTCCGGCCCGGATCTCCATGATGACGTTTTTGCCGTCGTTGGGGTCCTTGGGCAGGAGCAAAATCTTGATTTCGCGCTCCAGCCGCTCAACATCCTCTTTGGCCTGGGTCAGCTCCTGCTGGGCCAGCTCTTTCATCTCCGGGTCGGAGAGCAGCTCCTCCGCGCCCGCCAGGTCGCTTTGTGCTTTGCGCAGCGCCCGGTAGGCGGACACCAGCGGCTCCAGCTCCTTCTGCTCCCGGTTGAGCCGGGACACCAGCTCCGGGTCGCTGTACGTCTCGTTGGCGGCCAGCCGGGCCTCCAGCTCCTGGTAGCGCAGATCTATATTTTTCAAGTTGTCCTGCATTTCATCACCCTTATCAGTCGAAGAAGAATGATTTGACCAATGCCAGCGGCTCCCGGAAGAACATCTGGACCCTGGAGGGAGCGTGGCTTACCGGGGCGGCCAGGGTGGTCACATTGTCAGTGGTTCCAGTGATCCGTCCCCACAGCATGAGAATACGGGCCAGGTGGAAGTCGCTGGACACCAGCACGTAATTGCATTCCTCGGGGACAAGGACGGAATCCCAGGGGCCCGTCTGACTGCAAAGCGCGTCCCAGGTGTTGCGGATGTTTTGCTGGGTATTCCTGGACCTGTCCTCCATCAGAATTTGGTTCCAATGCACCCCGCGGGCGGTGAGGTAGTCGTACATACACTGGGCCTCGGAAATGTGCTCGTCGTCCCCCTTGCCGCCGCTGACGACGACGCGGGTGTCCGGGTGGTCCTCCAAATAGGCCAGCGCCGTATCCAACCGGTCCCGCAGGAGGACGGACGGCCCGTCGTTTCTGGCCTGACAGCCGAAAATGACCATCACGGTGGGGGCGCCGCCGGTCTGGGCGGTTCGGCCCCGGCTCTCTGCGGCGATGAAAATTTCCAGCGCCCCAAGCAGAACCAGACCCAGCCCCAGCAGAATCAGCAGGGCCGCCAACCAATGCCGCTTTTTATTCTGGGGGCTGTTTCCTCGGTATCTTTTGTATTGCATGGCCTATCCTTTCGCCTCTTCCAGCTCCGCCGCCAGCCGCTCCCACTCCGCGTACAGATGGGCCAGCTCGTCCTCCAATCCCTCCCGCTCCTTGTAAATCTCTTGAAGCCTGAGATAGTCGGACGCGGCCTCCTCCGCCTCCTGGGCCAGCTCGTCCAGCCGGACCTCCGCCTTTTCCACCGCCCGCTCGGCGGCCCGGACCTGCTTCTCCAGCTCCTTGGTGCCGCCCGCACGTTTGGGCTTGTCCTCTTTGGGCCCAGACGGCGAACCGGGGCCGTCTCGTCCTACAGGGGCTTTGGCGGACGGGCCGCCGGGGACGGCGGCCCCTACGCGTTCCCGGAAGGCCCGGAACTCGTGGTAAGTGCCGTGGAAGTCGGTAATCTGCCCGTGTTCCAGCATCCAAATCCGGGTGGCGAATTTTTCGATGAAATAGCGGTCGTGGGAGACGAACAGCAGGTTGCCGCCGTACTCCTCCACCGCCTCCTCGATCCACTCCCGGGAGTCGATGTCCAGGTGGTTGGTGGGTTCGTCCAGAATGAGCAGGTTGATCCGGCTGTCCATGAGCATGCACAGCCGCAGCCGGGACTGCTCCCCGCCGGACAGGGCGGACACCGGCTTGAACACGTCCTCCCCCTGGAACTTGAAAGCGGCCAGCCGGTCCCGGGCCTCCTGGGTGGTGCAGTTCTGGGCGTACAGCATGGTGTCCACCAGGTTGCGGTCGGGCCGGTCGAAATGGATGATCTGGGGCAGGTAGCCCACACGGATGGAGGGACCCAGGTAGATGGACCCGGAATCAGGGGCCTCCTCGCCCATGAGGATTTTGATAAAGGTGGACTTGCCGGTGCCGTTGTCCCCCAGCAAAGCGATGCGTTCCCCGCCGGCCACGTCCAGGTTGATGTGGTCGAACAGAGTGCGCTCCCCGAAGGACTTTTTCAGCTCCGTCACCACCATGGCCTCGTCCCCGTGGAACTCCCGCTCGCCGAACCGGGTGGCCAGCTTGCGCTCTTTGGTGGGCTTGTCGGTGGTGCGCATGCGCTCGATCCGCCGTTCCATGTTGATGGCCCGGCGGTACTGCTTGTCGTTGCCTTTGAAGGCCCACAGGCGCATCTGCTCCGCCGCGGCCTCCAGCTGGGCGATTTTGGCCTGCTCCTTTTCATACTGCTTCAGCCGTTCCTGATACCGGCGTTCCTTCTCCTCCACATAAAAGGAGTAGTTGCCGGAGTAGAGCTCCGCCTTGCCGTCCTGAATCTCCGCCACCCGCTTGACCACCTTGTCCAGAAACCATCGGTCGTGGGAGATGGCCACCACGGTGCCCTTGAACCGCTCCAGATAGCCCTCCAGCCACTCGGTGGCGTTCAGGTCCAGGTGGTTGGTGGGCTCGTCCAGCAGGAGGATGTCGGTGTCCTCCAGAATGAGGCGGGCCAGGTTGATCCGGGTTTTCTCCCCGCCGGACAGGGCGTCGAAGGGCCGGGAGCGCATGCCGTCCCCGATGCCAAGGCCGTTGCACACCTTGTTGAGGCGGGTTTCGGTGTCGTAGCCGCCCCCCGCCTCAAAGGCGGCGGTGAGCTGGTCGTACCGGGCCATCACCTGAGGGTCGGCGTTCTCTCCCATCCGGGCGGCCAGCGCCCCCAGCTCCCGCTCCATGTCGTGGAGGGGGGCGAAAGCGGTGTCCAGCACGTCCCGGACGGTGTAGCCGTCGGGGTAGACGGGGATCTGGGAGATGAGCCCCAGCCGTTTGCCCGGGGCGATGGAGACGGTCCCCTCGTCGGGGTCCACCTGACCGGTCATCATGCGGAAAATGGTGGTCTTGCCCGCGCCGTTCCGGCCCAGCAAGCCCACCCGCTCCCCCTGCTCCACCTGGAGGGAGAAGCCGTCCAATATTCGTTTGCCGACCTCGAACCCCTTCACCAGGCCGGTAAGCTGTATGTCAATCATGGGTAAATGCTCTCCTCATCAAACCTGGTTCAACTGCGCGATGTTCCCGAACGGCCGTAGGGGCGCACATCGTGCGCCCGCGTTAACCAGACCGCGCAGCCTGCGGGCGGACAATGTCCGCCCCTGCAAAAGTGCTATTGTGGGACATTCGACAATAGGAAGTCCACGATCTTTTCAAAGGCCATGGACCGGGACGCTTTCACCAGGATCGTGACCCCGGCCCGCAGCTCCCGCAGGAGGGCGCTTTTGGCCGCGTCCAGGGTGGGGAAGTAGTCCGCCTGCTCCAGCCCTGCCGCCCTGGCTCCCTCGGCGATAAACCGGGCCAGATCTCCGATGGCGATGAGCCGGTCCGCGCCGGACTGGGCAAAGTAGCCGCCCACCGCCTGGTGGAACTGCTGGGAGCCGGGGCCCAGCTCCTTCATATCGCCCACCACGGCCACCCGGCGGCGGCCCTGGGCGTCCCCCAGCACGGCGGCGGCGGCCCGCATGGACTGAGGATTGGCGTTGTACGCGTCGTTGAGAATGACCACGTCGCCCTTGCAGCGGATGATATTCATCCGCATCTTGGTGGGAAGAAACGCTCCGATGCCCCGGACGATCTCGTCGGGGGCCATGCCCAGCGCCTCGCCCACGGCGGCGGCCATGAGGGTTGGATAGACCATATGGCTGCCCAGGGCGGGGATGTTGGCCTCAAACTGGCTTCGCGGGGTTTTGATCCGGCAGGACAGCCGGCCGGCGCTGTCGCTGTTCAGGTCGCAGGCGGTGTAGTCCAAACCTTCGCCGGCGCCCACAAACACGGCGGGCTGGGGCAGCGCGCCCCGCAGGGTGGACAGCATGGGGTCGTCCCCGTTGAGAACGGCCAGACCGTCCCGTTTCAGGTGGGGGAGTATCTCACACTTGGCCCGGAAGATGTTCTCCCGGCTGCCC
>ERZ808051.1548-NODE-1548-length-14648-cov-3.969597_pt1 | contig 14648 bp, 10 predicted proteins | sample MGYA00380199_ERZ808051 | MGnify/ENA primary metagenome ERZ808051 (study PRJEB31490, sample SAMN06133391) | mouse gut metagenome | isolation source: J11 | host: mice | place: China: Chengdu | collected 2015-05 ...
AGGCAAATATAAATTAAACTGCACAAGGCAACAAGCACCAAAGAAGTTAAATATGCCCTACATATTACACTTACTAAAATACGGGGAAGTACATCTATATATTTAATAGCATAAAGGGATGTTACATCCAGTGAAATACATGCAAGTGTAACACAAAATACCCTCCAAAACGCCTTTTCTGTATTTAACTGGACTTTTTTCTGGCGGCTGTAAAAATAAATCATCACCAGCATCAATACGATTCCGCAACATTGTATTTTTATATCCATAACCAGCATTTCCCCCTATTACATAATTTGTACTTCTATTCTACACTGACACTATGGATAAAACAAGTATCTTTTACTACTTCTGACGCAATAATCATTCCTGCTACAGATGGGACAAATGCTGTGGAAGCAGGAACAGAAATACTTATCCTTACTGGCTCTTCTTTAGAATAAACTACTTTTAAGGACTCTACCCCTCTCTTCCTAAGTTCCCTCCGCATTACTTTTGCCAATGGGCATACAGAAGTTTGGTATATGTCTGCAACTTCAAAACTTGCTGGATTTAATTTATTCCCGGCGCCCATACTGCTAATAATTGGCGTGCCTACTTTCTTTGCCTCCATAACAAGCTGCAACTTTGCCGTTACTGTATCCACAGCATCTACAATATAAGAATACATTGTAAAATCAAAATCTTTACTATTCTCTGGCAAATAGAAACATGGATATACCTTTACTTTACAATCTGGGTTAATATCCAAAATACGTTCCTTCATCACTTCTACCTTCCATTTACCCACAGTGCTATGTAACGCTATAATCTGCCTATTTAGGTTAGTAATGCTAATCTTGTCGCGGTCAATTAAATCAATGGCCCCAACGCCACTCCTTGCTAATGCCTCTGCCACATAACCACCCACGCCGCCAACCCCAAATATGGCAACCCTAGATTCTTTCAGGCGTTCCATTGCTTCTACCCCTAACAACGCCTCTGTCCTTGCAAATTGATTTTCCATTTACAGTGTACCTTTCTATCTCCACCATTTACTCTTTTATTGCCAAAAATGCCTCTTCTAAATCTTCAATAATGTCATCAATATGCTCTGTCCCAATAGAAAGCCGGATAGTATTAGGCTTAATCCCTTGTTCTATAAGCTCTTCTTCATTTAGCTGGGAATGTGTAGTAGAAGCTGGATGGATTACCAGTGATTTTACATCTGCTACATTAGCAAGTAAACTAAACAATTCTAGGTTATCAATAAATTTCTTTGCTGTTTTTGCATCCCCCTTAATTTCAAAAGTAAAAATCGATCCGCCGCCATTTGGGAAATACTTCTTATATAATTTTTGCTGCTGTGGATCGGCAGAAACAGATGGATGGTGGACACATTCTACCTGCGGATGATTTTTTAAATATTCCACTACTTTTAACGCATTTTCTACATGCCTCTCCACCCGTAAGGAAAGAGTCTCTAACCCTTGCAAAAAGAAAAACGCATGGAATGGGGAGAGTGTCGCACCTGTATCACGTAACAAAATTGCACGGATTTTCGTAACAAATGCTGCCGCCCCTACTGCTTTTGTAAAACTAATGCCATGGTAACTTGGGTTTGGCTCTGTAAGGGAAGTAAACTTTCCACTTGCCTCCCAATCAAAGTTCCCACTGTCCACAATTACGCCCCCTATTGTGGTGCCATGCCCGCCAATAAACTTAGTGGCAGAATGTACCACAATATCTGCCCCATATTCTATTGGGCGGACTAAATATGGCGTAGCAAATGTATTATCAATTACTAATGGTATTTTATGGGCATGGGCAATCTCTGCCAATTTTTCTATATCCACTACTTCAGAATTTGGGTTCCCTAAAGTTTCTATAAATAATGCCTTTGTATTATCTAAAATAGCTTTTTCTACCGCCTGATAATCAAATGGATCTACAAAATCAGCCTTAATTCCATATTGTGGAAGAGTATGTGCCAGCAAATTATATGTACCACCATAAATATTTTTTGCCGATACAATATGATCCCCTGCTTGTGCCAAGTTTTGGAAAGTATAAGCAATTGCTGCTGCCCCCGATGCTACGGCAAGGGCTGCTACCCCGCCTTCTAGGGCTGCCATTCTTTGTTCAAACACATCTTCTGTTGGGTTTGTAAGCCTTCCATAAATATTCCCTGCATCACTTAAACCAAACCGCGCGGCAGCATGTTCACAATTTTGGAACACATAGGAAGAAGTCTGATAAATTGGAACTGCCCTTGCATCTGTTACTGGATCAGGCTTTTCCTGCCCTACATGAAGTTGTAATGTCTCAAATTTTAGTTTTCTTTCTTCATAGCTTTTCTTGTTCATTTTCTTTCCTTTCTACTAAGCTGCCTTTGTAATTTATGCTAAACTATGCCTAGCCATTCGTAAAATTATAATTGCCCAAGGTTATTTAATTCCAAAATACCATAAATATAAACCAATATAGCCTTTTTAACACGTTCTAATGAAATTGCTTCATCTGGCTGGTGGTAATCCCCATGCCCCGGTAAAAACAACCCTTCCGGTGGCTTTGGAATAGGAAGGCCGCCTGTCCCAAATGCAAATGCCCTAGGAAGCTTTGAAGCATATGTCCCGCCACTCATTACAAATGGTTTTGCCTCTAACCCCATTATCCGGTTATAAGTATCTGTCAATACCGAAACAGCAGGATGATCTGGCGGGAAATAATTAGATTTTGCATGTTTTAATACCTTTAATGAAAACCCATTCTTTTCTGCTGCTTCCTTTGCTTTCTCTTGGAAAGGATAATCATTCTTGCTAATTGGGAGCCTTGCATAAAATTGGATAGTTAAATGCCTATCTTGGATACAAGCGTAAGATGCTGTTAGTGTTACAGGGCCTGACACATTATCCTCACATGCCACCTGCAAGGCAGCCCCGCTATAATCACTATTTATCCTATGTAAAAACTGGAACAATTCCAAATCCTTCCCTGTTAAAATTGGCTTATTTTTATCACATAGGAAATTAGTAAGTAATAATAACGCATTTTTCCCTGATTTTGGGGTTGCTGTATGGCTGGCTACTCCATGGGCTATAATCTTTGTTTCTTCTGCCTCTGTCTCTATTGTACACCCATTTGTCAAGCCCTCTTGCAAACCTAATTCTTCTTTTGTCCCCTTAAGCCGTATAAAGGCCATATCAGGGATCTGCGCCCGGCTGCCGTTACAATTAAATTCTAAAATAGACTCACTTAATGTATGGTTGGAACGCAATTCCCCATTAAAAATCCCACGTTCCCCAAAACAAACAGGAAACCCACTGTCAGGCACTAAAGATAAGGCAGGAGATGGATAATGTTTTGTATAATAATCCAAATCGTACATCCCTTGTTCCTCACAAGTGCCCAAATAGAGCTGAAGCCCATGCTTCAACTCTATCTGGTGTTCCTTAAAATATTTCATTACATACAATCCCATAATTGCAGAACTTTTATTGTCCTGGCAGCCCCTTGCTATAAAATATCCTTCTTTCACTACTGGATTATAAGGACTATATTGCCACCTATCTAGGTTTCCTTCATCCACTACATCTAAATGCGACCAAATTCCAATTGCTTTAGCCTGATACTCCTCACTGGTATCCCCATAAGAAATACAGCCTACATAATCTTCATAATTCCTAACTGCGAACCCATTCTCTTCTCCCATTAAAAGCATTTCCTTTAAAGCCTCTTTACAGCCAGCCCCATATGGCAATTCTTCCTTTTCTTCTGGGTTTGCCACACTCCTAATACGGCAGATTCTTGTTAAATCCTTAATAATATTGGGAAGCTGCCCCTCTATCCACTGTTCTACTTTATATTGTTCCAATTGGACGCCCCTCCTATAAAAGCTGGTCTAAAGCCTTCCTAACCCAAACTAAACGCTTTATGTCTATATTAGAAGGCAAGGTACAGTCTGCCCCTATCATCACTCCTTTTGTACCCACTTCCTGTATAATCCGTTTTGTCTCTTCCTCTATTTCTTCCTTAGTCCCAGAATATAACACGCCTGTTTTCCGGTTATCAAAACCACCTAACACACACCTTCCCCCAAAAAACTTCTTTCCTTTTGCTAAAGACATTTGTTCCACATAAACCGCCCAATTTACTACTTTTGCAGGATAATCTTTCCATACCTCTATCCGGTTTTTATCTCCTGCCCAGCCGCAACAATGTAATATATTATTTTCACTTAATGAATTGGCATATTGTAATACCTCCAATTCAGCAGGGGATACAATTTCCTTATATTCTTCTGCCGTAAAGCGGAATTCCTCTGCATTTTGTACACAATAATAAATCCCATCACATCCCGCCTCTGTAATTAACAAGCGCACAAGCGTCTTTATATCCTCTGCAATTACCTTAAACGCATGTTTTACTGCTTCTGTATCCTCTTTTAAATGTTTCATTAAAAGCTCTTCGCTTGTGCCAAACCTCATAAGGGACATAGGGCAAAATACATTATAAAACACACAACACTCTTTTTGCACGCCCTCTACCACTCCCTTTGCACGTTCTACTTGTTTCCGTATAAAAGGATGGTTTTCTCCCAACGGGGTAAGCCCATACCAGTCTTTTGCACTTTTTACATTTTGAATATAAGGGTTAGGATAATTAAAATACCCATCACACATTACTTTTATAAAATCCAATTCTGCATCCTTATAAAACTGCAAATGTTCCCTTACCGTTTCTTCTCCCTTATCCTCATCTGGTGAAAAATGATACCAGAAACCCATAGGAATTTTATCTGTTTCTTTATTTTGGAGTGCACAGAGCACCCGTTCTCTTTTTGATGTCATCCTTTTCCCCTCTTGTCAAATTCTTTCTGGAATTGTTGTAAATCTTGCCCTTTTAATGCCCTCTCTAATAAAGTAGGGAGCATCTGCGGGTTACAAGCAAAACATGGAATTCCCATAGTAGCTATTTTTTGCGCCATCTGTGCATCATAATAAGGCCTTCCTCCATCTGCCAATGCAAGTAAACAAACCACAGTAACCCCAGATGCTTTCATCTCTTCTAACCTTCTAAGAAGCGCAGCACGGTTTCCGCCCTCTTCCAAATCAGAAATTAAGAAGAACAGCGTTTTTGCAGGATTTTCAATAAATTGCTGGCAATATGCAACTGACAGGTCAATATTTGTCCCCCCGCCAAGTTGGAAGCCAAATAATAAATCCACAGGATCATCGCTTTTCTCTGTTAAATCAATAACCTTGGTATCAAATGCTACAATCCTTGTTTTTAAACTAGACATACTAGCCAAAATACAACTAATAATTGAAGAATAGATAACAGATTCCCCCATTGATCCACTCTGGTCAATATCTAGGATAACGGTCCATTTATTTGCCGCCGTAGTACTAGTCCTATCAAAAAAGTAAAAATGTTCTGGGACAATCGTTTTTAATTTTGTATTATAATGTTTTAAGTTCCTAGAAATCGTAGTTTTAAAATCTAATGCTGCTGCCGAAGGGATAGGCGAATGTCTCCTACGGTTTAAAGAAGCTGTCACCACCCGTTTTATATCCTGTTCCAACAAACGGTTAATCTCTTCTACAATCTTTTTAATAAATACCCTTACACTCTCTTTGGAACGTTTTGGAATCTGGTCCTTTAACATAAGGATTGTCGATGCCAAACTTACATCTGGCTCTAAATTCTCTAAAAGTTCTGGTTCAAAAATAAGCTGTTTTAGCCCACACCGGTTCATTGCATCCCCTTGGATAACTGTAACCAGCTCTTTGTCAAACAGGCTCCTAACATCTCCCAGCCATCGGCTAATCTTTGGGTTAGAGGGGCCATTCCCTGCCCCTCTGCCACTGCTGTCCCCAAAACCTCCTGCATCTGCACGGTTATAAATTGCCGCTAATGCCTGATCCATTAGATCCTGCTCCTGTGTAAGTGATGTGTCACTCATCTGCCCAAAGCGGTTTTGGCTATCCTGCCCTAAAATCAGCCTCCACTTCTGAATATGATCCTCTGTATTCATGCACACCCTCCATTATTTTCCTGCTCTATATATCAAAATCAAAGTCATCAAGCCCTTCTACTAACTTCTGGCTTTCTTCATCTAGGGCTGTATTGATAACCTCACTTACCTGCTGCCCATTAAGCCCCCAAATTTCTCCTAGATTTTCTGCAATTTCATCTTTTTGTGCAGAAGTAAAATCAGCAAAGGCACGGCGTAAAAATACTAATGCCCTTTTAAATTCTTCACCGTCTAGTGCATCTAAATAATTATCTAAGCTTTCCCACAAAGATAACCTTGCTATTAACGCATACCTATTCTTCATAGCAAGCCCTTCAAACCAACCTGCACCTAATTCTGCCGGAATCCCATGGGACAACCTTCTTTGCACTTCCAAATACAGCCGTTCTGCTGCCATACTGCCACGCTCTAATAAAATAGCTGCTGCAAAACCAGAAAGCTTTGTATTCAAATCATCCCTGTCCGCTGTTTCCCATAGTGAATTTAACCATGCTTCCCCATCCAAAAAAGCATGGGCAAGCGCAGCACTATTTAGCTGCTCCATTGCGGTTACAATCCCCTTGCTTGCTGCGTCATCGCAAACACATGCACCTGGCAAAATCAAACAAGCCCGGTAAAAAATTTGTTTTAAAATAGGCTCTAATGGCGCTGAATCTAAACGCCGAATGCTTCCATATTGGATTACCACAGAAAGCCTGTCTGCAGTTGCTGCAAGTTCTTCTATAGAAGCCGCATCTACTGCCATTGCCTGCAATGCAGATGCCGCATAACTAACAGCCCCAGCCATCCCACAAGTAAATGCATCCTCAATTACCTGTGCAATTTCACTAATGTTTTTTGCATCTTCTACTTGTTCCTTCATATGGAACGATGCCGCCTGTGCCACGGTATCACCTTTTAGTGCTGCCTCTACTAGCTCTATCTCTGCCTCTGGCGTCCAACGGGCTACCCACATTTCAGACCATGTGGCATTATCTTGGCTAACCCTTTGCATTTCTGCAAAACTAATTTTTAACACCCTTAACTGATGCAAGAAAAAGGATCGGTATAAATCCAAAAATGCCGATTTTTCTGAGACTACTTTCCTGTTTTCCCTTAAATCCAACACCAAATCCTGCGCTGTCAAACTTCTGTATTTATCCAGCTTCCATTCCTTAAGCTGCCTATAAAAATCTTCCTGTATACTGGTACGGCTTACTCCTTCTGGCAATGCCCCGATAGCAGTCCCAATCTCTGTATCTGCTGTAGCCAGGCTAATTGCGGGAAAACTGCCGCCACCTAAACAAGTAATTGCCGCATCCCGCAAATCCCTTAAGGCAGGGATACTGCCATTCCTAAGCTGTGCAAGCGCTTTTGCTAACCTTGCTGCTTCAATTACTTCTGCTGAAGAGACTGGTGTGCCATGTTCCCTTTGGTATCCTGCAATCCTTGATAAATAACTATATGTGCTATAACTTGCCTCTCCCTTTACAAGCCCTTCCCACAACAAGGAATAATACGCTGGGGCTTTATTCCCAGCCCCATAACCGGCCCTTGTAGATAAACGGTAAAAAGAATATGGCATCAATGTATGGTTTGCCGGTTTGATAGGCAAATCTTTTAATTCTTTATCCGACATTGGAAGCTCTTCTTCATCTTTTAACCCATCGACATGGTAGGCACCTGTTACCACTACAATTTCTTCTGGGGCAAAGCCTTCTTTTATCGCATCTTTAATCTGCCGCCGCATAAATGCTTCTCTTACAATAATCTCTGCCCAGTCGCTTTCCTTGCCTGCTGTCATTTTCCTAAGCTCAGAACCAAAAGTATTCGCTCCATTATGGTACCCTTCTGTATCTTGTGTATGTTCCATAACACGTTCCCAGAAAGTTTCATGCCCATCTTCCCCTGCATATTCATCAAGGAGCTGGTAAACATTCATCCTGCCTTCTTCCCCTTCAGAATCATTTCTTTCCCTGTCTGCAATTGCTAAGAATACTTCTGAAGGCAAATCAATAAAACGGCACTTAGCATGGTTTTTATCTGCCCACAAAATCGCTTGGTACTCTGGCGAGTATTCTGCAAAAGGATATAAAATTGTCCTTACTGGCGCATCTTTTGTATAGGCAAGAATCGCTATTGGCGGCTTTGTTTCTGGATGCGTAATATTCTCCATCTGGTCATTTAAGTCACTTGGGCCTTCCACTAAAACAAGTTTTGGCTTTTTTTCATTTAAAAACTGGATTAGATGCCATGCCCCTGCCGGAGACAAATGCCGTATTCCAAAAATATATGGCTGTTTCATATTTATACCTCCCGCATGGGTCAATGATTCAGCTCCTTACATGCCTTGTACAATCCAGACCACCGTGCTCCTCTTTTCTTCATTACATTCTCTAAATATTCTTTCCAAGCAACATTATCCTTGTCTTCGTCCTTTACTACAGCACCTTGTAGCCCGGCTGCTAAATCTTCTTCACTAATCGTGCCGTTCCCAAAACTGCCGGCAAGCGCCATACTGTTGCATAGTAATGAAATAGCCTCTGCTGTAGAAAGCACCCCGCTAGGAGTTTTTACCTTCTGGCTCCGGTCCAAGGTTTCTCCTCTCCGCAATTCACGGAATATTGTACATACTCTTTCTACGGTATCTTCATCTGGAAGGGCGGCATTCAAATCTAACCCTGCTGAAAGCTGTGCTACCCTAGTACGGACAATTTCCATCTCTGCCTCTAAATTTGCTGGGGCAGGTAAAACAATAATATTAAAACGCCTCTTTAAAGCAGCAGACATTTCATTTACACCCTTGTCACGAGTATTTGCTGTAGCAATTACAGAAAAACCTTTTTGCGCTGGAACCTCAATACTAAGTTCTGGCACGGAAATTCTTTTTTCAGATAAAATAGAAATCAAGGCATCTTGCACTTCTGATGCACAACGGGAAATTTCCTCCATCCTAGCGATTGTCCCTGTTTCCATTGCGTTAAAAATAGGGCTTTTCAACATTGCCTCTGGCGATGGCCCATTTGCAATTAACATGGCATAGTTCCAAGAATAACGGATCTGCTCTTCTGTTGTGCCTGCCGTACCCTGGATTACCTTTGTAGAATCCCCATTAATCGCTGCTGTTAAATGCTCGGACAACCAGCTCTTTGCTGTACCGGGTTCTCCAATTAACAATAATGCACGGTCTGTTATTAATGTAGAAATCGCTATTTCTACCAACCTTTCATGGCCTATGTACTTTGGCGTAATTAGGGTTCCTTTTACTTTCCCGCCACAAATATAAGTACGCACAGAACGTGGTGACATACGCCAGCCTGTAGGTATTGGGTCCTTTTCTGCTGCAATCAATGCGTCAATTTCTTTCTGGAAAAGCTGCTCTGCAGGCAGCCTTAATACTTGTTCCATCTTTTCATCCTTTCCTTTCTTTAACCAAATTTTACTTGTTGCCCATATTGCGCAAGCCATTCATCTGTAATATTCCTCTTTTTCAGCTTCCCGCTTTTTAATAACTCACAGACTCTTTCAAATTCTTTTATCTTTTCTTCGCTGCTTCCCGGCAATGTATCAATCTGCCAAGTCAGCTCCCACCTGTCAACAACTCCCTTTCTCTTAAAGTAATTAACAGCTAAATTCTCACAGAACGGATATCCATGTTCCTTTAAAATGGAACAATACATTCTATTATTTTGGACAATTAATGCCCTTTTATAAAAATAATCTAATAACTTATCACTATATTCCTTATCTTCTATATTCAAGCAATTAGATAACACCCTATCCAAATTTATACTTCCCAGTTCCATAATTAACTCTGTAAATGCCCCTGGTATCCTTTGTTTCACACTTTGGCATACCGTTTGGTATTTCCCATATACTGGATCTGTTATTCCCATAGAAATAACATATTCTTTTCTTATAGGATCCCATTGTAAAACAGTTAAATACCTTTCTAAATATGATATTACAGATTGGCTTTTCTTGTCAGAGGAATAATCCATTAATACCCGTTTCTTCATCTGTTCCCTTAACCATGCACTACAATCTTCTTCTGTTAAAAGCTTTGCTATAAATGCAGGCTGAAAATATTGGGCTTCTATCTCTGTCCCTTTCGCCTTTTCATAAAGTTCGACTGCCAAATTACACAATCCCTTATCTACATTCACTAAAATACTATGATAAAGCCTGCCAGACATCATACTTTGCAAACCAGCACCATATGTGGCTTTTGCACTTGCCCGTGCCTTATCTAAACATGTCCCTACTTCGAACGCTTTCCTATAACATTCCTCCACTTCCTTGCCTCTCTTATTTAAGATTGCATCCATATATACATCAATTGCCAGGAGCTTCTTTTTATCTTCTTTTGATACATCTATATTTGCACTTGAGTTTGCCCATGGAACCAATAATTCTTTAAATTTTTTTGCCACAAATTCAGATGCCCATTCTGTATGGGATACTTCTAAATACTTTACTACATCCTCTGGCTTTTTCTCCATTAATCCTTGGAAGAACTCTTTTATTTCTTCTGAATCCTGGCATGCCAACGCATAATAAGCAGCTTTTTTGGAGGTCCCTTTTTCTGTTTTTGTCATTTCCATAAGGCGCGCTGTATTTTCTGGGCAATGGCGTAAGGCATAAATTAACGCATAACGTACATCTTTTTCCGCAGTCTCTAATTGCTTCCAATAAAAATCATTTACCTTTCCTTTTGCCACTGCATCCAATATCTGGACTCTCCGCACCATTTCCTTCTTTCCCTTTGGATCAAAGCCACTCATTAACAGTGGAATAATATTTTCTCCATCTTCCTTTAACCAATCTGCCACTTGTTCTGCAAGTTCTGCATAAGAAGCCCCCAGCGCCTCTACCATAGCTACTTTTACACGGTAATCTTGGAATAACTCTTTATGTTCATTATATGTATCTACAACATAACTGTAGCGCCCATTTCCTGAGTTTTTTAACGCATCTAACAATGCGCTTACTACTGAATAAGGGGCATTAGTAACAGCCGTGCCATAGTCCCATGTCTGTATTGGCTCTACCATACCAGCGACAGATACTGCCCCCTGCGTTAAAAGTACTGCATCTAGCAAGGCAATCGTATCCAATAAAAGCCCTTCTTTTTCTCCTTTTTCTGGTGATAAAAGCATATTTGTAAGCTGCCCAATCTTTGCAAACACAGGAGAAGCAGAAAGCAAAGGCTGTATGGCTTCTACTGCCCTTTTCAAACGAAAATCCTCTGACAGCAAATTTGTCCCGGCAATAATAGCGGTCTTTAATCTTGTACGTAATTCATATAAAGGTGAAATATCCATATCTGGCCTCCTTAATACAGCAACCTAACAACATTTGTCTTTGTAATAATACTAAATGGCTGCAATTTAAAACGTCTTTCTGCTTTATCATAATAAAAAGCACCTAACAACACTTGGTTCTGCAAAAGCTCTTTACTTGGCAGGATAGCAATTCGGTTGGTGGTCTCTTCCATGCCCGGCGCATCCCCAAGTAAAATCGTTTCTCCTCCTGCACAAAGTACTATACCTTGTTCTGTCCTCCCAATCTGTTCAAACGCAATTAAACGGAACAGCATTGGATCTGCCATTGCATTTTTCAATAAATTTTTTGCAGCTTTTACTTCTGTTGCCAAAGAAGAAGATGCCATAGCCATTAACTTTTCCAGCTCGCTTTCTTCTACTGGGCGCATACTTGCCCCATCCCATCTTATCCTTAAATTCCCATCTCCTGGGTAACAAGCAGCCTCTGGTATATCTGCCACTCCAAATATAGAATCTTCCTGCTTTACATATTGTAATGCCTTAAGCGGACGGTAATTATAAGTTTTATATATTTCCCCTGTCGCTAAATCTGCCCAACAGCCAATATCAATATATTCTTTTCTAGCCTCCTTATACTCTACCCAAAAGGCAAGCTGTACAAGGCTAACATTCTTTTTCCCTTTTCCAATTTCCACTAATTCAGACAGTTTCCAAATACCACCTAATTCTTCATATAATAGATTATCATCTTGATCAATAGCATCTTTTTCTAATTTCTCTGTTAAATACTGGCGGGATTTTTTTACTAATGTCCAAAGCTTCTCCAAAACATCTATAGACGCCTCATAATGTTCCTCTTTGCCATCCTTTTGGAAAGCAGCAATCTCCAAAATCAGCTCATTTAGTAATCTCTGTGGGCCTGGCAAATAATAATCCCCCAGTTGTTTGGAAAGCTGCCTATAAGTTTCTAGCGCGGTCCCGCCCATTGTGCCAAGGCCAGCCCTCATTAAATCCTGTACCAGCTTTGCTGCCATTTCAAGCCCTTCCAATTGCTTTTTCAGCTTCTTTGACTTTGCAGCCTTGCTTGCCCTTTTGGAAGCTTCCTTTTTCTTTGCTGCTTTGGCTGCTTCTTCTGGCGTCATATCCTCTTCTGATACGGTTTCTTTTTCTTTTGGCTGCTTCTTCTCCCGCTTCTTTAAAATAGCTTCTGGGATTTCACAAACTGTAAATTCCTTTTGTGCCACCATTTCATAAAGCAACGCTAAACTATGCTTACATGGAAATTGCCTACTTGGGCAGGAACAACGGTATACTGGAGCTTCTGGATTTATAAAATCTGCCGAAGTAATATAATTACTCCTTCCGCTTCCTGTGCACTCTCCCATGTAAAATGTCTCATCCGCTGACTTTTCCAGACGGACAAAACCCCCCTTTTGCGATATTTTCTTCCCATTTGATGCTGCCGCCGGATTAGGCGCAATGGCAAGAATCTGCTGTTCTGTTATCTGTTGCATGTAAGTCACCCCTATTTCTTTTAAATTTTTACCTTATTTTTTATTCCATTCGTTCCTCATTCCATAAAAGCAAATGGGTTTCCCAAACTCCACTTCATTCCGTTTGGGCAAAAATAGTTTCGCACTTCCGTGCTCATTTTTTATTCCATTCGTTCCTCATTCCATAAAAACAAATGGGTTTCCCAAACTCCACTTCGTTCCGTTTGGGCAAAAATAGTTTCGCACTCCCGTGCTCAACTATTTTCATTATAGCAGGAAAGTTTTTATTCGTAAACTGTTTATCGAACAGATGAATGGGGAAATTGGTACGGTTTGCCTCATAAAAAAGATAATAAATATCTTCCTTATTGGCAACTTGACTTTTCAATGGACTAATGTTAGTATCTATATATTATTTTAATGATTATTGAAGGGAGTTGTTTTGGAATGGGTAAGATTATTTTAACAGGTGATAGGCCTACTGGTAAACTCCATGTAGGGCATTATGTGGGTTCTTTGAAACATAGGATAAAGTTGCAAAATTCTGGTGATTATGATGAAACTTTTATTATGATTGCTGATGCACAAGCCCTTACCGATAATGCGGATAATCCTGAAAAGGTACGGCAAAATATTATTGAAGTGGCATTGGATTATCTTTCTTGCGGATTAGACCCGGATATTTCTACTTTATTTATTCAATCACAAATTCCAGAACTTTGTGAGCTTTCTTTTTACTATATGAACTTAGTAACTGTATCCCGCCTTCAAAGGAACCCTACTGTAAAATCAGAAATACAGATGCGGAATTTTGAAACTAGTATCCCTGTCGGCTTTTTTACGTACCCTATTAGCCAAGCTGCTGATATTACTGCATTTAAAGCAACTACTGTCCCTGTTGGCGAAGACCAGCTTCCTATGATAGAACAAACTAAAGAAATTGTAAGACGTTTTAATTCTGTTTATGATGAAGTATTAGTAGAACCGGATAGCTTACTTCCCGATAATAAAGCTTGCCTACGCCTCCCTGGCATAGACGGCAAGGCAAAGATGAGTAAATCTTTAAATAACTGTATTTATTTATCTGATCCAGAAGATGAAGTTAAGAAAAAAATTATGGGCATGTATACAGACCCTAACCATATCCATGTAGATGATCCTGGGCAAGTAGAAGGAAATCCTGTATTCGTATATTTAGACGCATTTTCTAGGCCAGAACATTTTGTAGAATATTTTCCAGATTACCAGTGCTTAGATGAAGTAAAGGAACACTATAGCCGTGGCGGTTTAGGCGATATTAAAATAAAGAAATTCTTAAACAATGTCCTTCAGGAAGAACTTTCCCCTATCCGTGCACGTAGGAAAGAATTTGAAAAAGATATCCCTGCAATTTATGAAATCTTAAAAAAGGGAAGTGAAAAAGCTGAAGCTGTTGCTGCACAAACTCTTTCAGAAGTAAAACGTGCTATGAAAATTAATTATTTTGAAGACCAAGACTTAATACAGGCACAGGCTAAACGGTTTTTAGAAAATATTCCATCTAAGTAACTATTAAAACAAAAAGTATAAAAAAGGGCACTTCTTTGTATAGAGTGCCTCTTTTAATATTTTAAAAAATATACTAATTTTCCATTGCCAAAAAATAATTACAAATTTATTCCTAATAATTTTATTCTTTCAAAATTCTATTGAATTTTTATATTATAATAATTTTTATAAGGTACTGACATAAGTTTTCAATAAATCCTCAATATAACCAATATTTTTATTATCGACTATCTTTATTTGGGAATTGCCATTTCCATGATGGCCTATATTTGTTACATCTTTTATTATTCCCTGTGGATCGATAATATTTTGAGGTTCTGCATTTAT
>ERZ808051.1550-NODE-1550-length-14624-cov-4.497216_pt1 | contig 14624 bp, 14 predicted proteins | sample MGYA00380199_ERZ808051 | MGnify/ENA primary metagenome ERZ808051 (study PRJEB31490, sample SAMN06133391) | mouse gut metagenome | isolation source: J11 | host: mice | place: China: Chengdu | collected 2015-05 ...
TATAGCTCTCTGTCACAAGCTCCGAACATGACTTTGAGTTTGAATAGGGATCGAATCCATTCAATTCTTCATTCTCGCGGTACCCCCATTCCCATTCCCTGTTTTTATACACCTTGTCTGTCGTGATGTTCAGAAACGACCTCACAGACCGGCTTGTCCGGACACACTCCAAGATATTTACCGTTCCCATGACATTTACACTATATGTATATACAGGATTTTGATAAGACATCCTCACTAAGGGCTGCGCCGCCATATGTATGACAATGTCTACTTTCTTTTCTCTGAATAATTTCTTGAGACGATCCAGATCACGGATGTCTCCAGTCACGGAATCCAGTTTCTTCTCCATATGGCACAGTTCAAACAGGGACGGATTCGTAGGTGGTTCCAACGCATACCCTATGACATTGGCCCCCATATCCAGCAGTACGCTGCTCAGCCATGTTCCCTTAAACCCGGTATGTCCGGTTATCAGCACATTTTTCCCTTTATAGAAACTTGCGTCAACTTTTGCTTCCTGCGCCATCTGCTCAACCATCCTTATCCACTGGCGGACACTATCCTCAGCCCACCGCTTCTTTTACACGCTCCGCCATATACCCGATATTTTCATCTGTCAATCCGGGATAGACGCCTACCCAAAACGTATCCCGCATGATTCTGTCCGTATTCTTCAAATTCCCTATCACACGATACCCTTTTCCATGTTTTCTCATTTGGTCAAAGCAGGGGTGCTTCAGCAGATTCCCTGCAAAGAGCATTCTTGTCTGTATCCCGCTGCTCTCCAAATATCTGACGACCCAATCCCTGTCCACCTTTTCCTCACAAGTCAGCACGAAACCAAACCAGCTTGGATTCGCTCCATTGCTGGCCGCCGGCAGGATAAGCTTGTCCTCCAATCCTTTCAACCTGTCTTTCAATAAACGGAAATTCTTTCTCCTTGCCTCAACAAATCCAGGCAGCTTTCCGATCTGCGCACATCCAATCGCTGCCTGCATATCCGTCGCTTTCAGGTTGTATCCAAAATGGGAATAGACATACTTATGGTCATAGCCCATAGGCAGTTCTCCATACTGCCGGTCAAACCTATGCCCGCACATCCCGTCATGCCCGGGACTGCATATGCAATCACGTCCCCAGTCCCGTATAGAACGTATACATTTATGTAGCAATGCGTTATTCGTATACACTGCGCCTCCCTCACCCATGGTCATATGATGGGGCGGATAAAAACTTGAAGTGCCGATATCTCCTGCTGTGCCTGAAAGTCTTTCCGTCTCATTTATGGTATATGTGCTCCCCAGCGCGTCGCAGTTGTCTTCAATCAGCCACAGGCGGTGTTCCTCACAGAACTGCTTCACAGCGTTGATGTCGAACGGATTGCCCATTGTATGGGCCGCCATCACCACTTTTGTCTTCTCAGACAGCGCCTCCTCCAGCATGCTTACATCCAGGTTGTACTGCGGGATTGTCACGTCGATAAACACCGGAATCACCCCATATTGAATCGCCGGGGCAACGGTGGTCGGAAAGCCGGCAGCAACCGTAATCATTTCGTCTCCAGGCTTTACCTGTCTATCTCCCAGCAAAGGCGATGTAAGGGCCATAAAGGCACATAAATTTGCGGAAGAACCTGAGTTTACCAACGAACAATACCGTATATTCAAGTATGCTGCCAATTCTTTTTCGAACTGTTCCGTGTACCTACCCGCCGTCAGCCAGAATTCTAATGCACTGTCTACAAGATTACACATTTCTTCACTGTCATACACTCGTGCGGCATAGGGGATATAGCCTTTTCCATGGCAGTCTCCTGGTCTGTTGTGGTAACTGTCGCAGTACTCTTTTACGATTTCCAGAATCTTTTTTCTGGCCTGTTCCTCTGTCTCATTTTTGAACATCACACGCTTCCTCTCAATCGCTCCAAACTTTCCACGGGGCTTTTCCGGATTTCCAGAATTTCTCTAACTTTTCTCTGTCCCTCAATGTATCCATGCACTGCCAGAACCCATGGTGTTTATAACACATCAGCTGCCCCAATTCGGCAATTTTTTCCATAGGTTCCCGCTCCAGCATGATTTCATCACTTTCAATGTACTGCAGCACCTCTGGATTGCATACCATGAAACCGCCGTTAATCCAGCCGCTGTCTTCCTGGTTTTTTTCCCGGAAAGAGCGGATGCATCCATCCATTGAAAAGTCCATTGCCCCGAATCTTCCCTCCGGCTGCACTCCTGTCAAAGTCATTATCTTCCCATGTGCTTTATGGAATCTGGTCAGTTCTTTTATGTCCACATTTGACACCCCATCCCCGTACGTAACCATAAACGGCTTGTCCTCTAAATACTGTTCTATCCGCTTAATCCTGCCTCCGGTCATCGTATTCTGGCCTGTATCGATCACGGTCACTTTCCATGGTTCAGAATGACTATTGTGGATGAATATCCTCTGTTCGCCCTCTGAAAAGTCAAATGTGATATCGCTTTTATACATCGCATAATTCGCGAAATATTCTTTGATCATATATTGCTTATAGCCTGCACATATGATGAATTCATGAAAACCATGGTGCAAATATAATTTCATGATATGCCAGATAATCGGCATCCCGCCAATCTCTATCATAGGCTTCGGTTTCAGATGGCTTTCTTCTGAAATGCGTGTGCCGAGACCTCCCGCTAACAATACAACTTTCATTTTATACCCAATCCCTCACATCACATCGTTTTGGCAACCCATTGCACCATGTCCTCCAGCCCTTTCCTCGCGGAAACGGCCGGACTCCATCCAATCTTTTCTCTTATCTTTGAAATATCTGCCACAAAAATCTTCTGGTCGCTCTGCCGGACAGGAGTCTCAACATAATCCAGCTTCACTTCAAGGAGATCTTCCAGCAGCGCAAAGAACTCCAGCAACGACAAAGACTGTTCCATTGTGCCGCCAATATTGTACGCCTCCCCATATACCTGATCACATCATTTCTATTCCTTACATCTCCGTGCAGATAGGTAAAGTCCCCTTCCAATTTTAGCCACTCCAGATTGCTGGCTGACCCCAGGCGGAACAGCTTATCAAATATAGTTATCTCATGCCCTTGCCTTATCCCATATGATGCAAGATTGCTTCCAAGAAAGCCGCATCCCCCGTTAATTAAGATTTTCATTCTCCATTACCTCTCCAATCATATTCTCTATTCCTTGTTTCCAGCTATATCTGCATGTATAACCTAACTCTGCTAATTTTGTTATATCAGCTATACAGTCCGGTTCCCCTATACGCTCCGGAATCACACCAAAATTCAGGTTTGATTTTGATCTTGTCTTTCGTTTTATATAGGTGAGAAGTTCATATATGGTGGGCGCCTCTCCTGTACCCACATATATCTCTTGGAAGCCCTCTATCCCACTGTCTATGACGCATAGAATCGCTCCGATTACATCCTGGACAGCAATGATATCTCTCTTTTGTCTTCCCGGCGTCAGGTCAACGTCTTTATTCTGTAACATTTTCATAATACAATCCGGAATAAATCTATCTTTGGGCTCATCTGCTCCGTAGAACATTTCAAGTTTCATATTGACAAAATTAATACCCTGTTTTTCGACATAGAATTTTCCAAAGTCAGAAAATATGCTTTTCGAAAAGCTATACATATTTAGTCTATCTGGCAGTCCTGTTCCTATTGTCATAAAATTTTTCACGCCATACTTTACCGCTAAGTCTAAAATTGCCAATGGAAAAACAATATTGCTCTCTATCACACTATAATAGAGAACCGTGCCTTTTCCATAATTACATGCCATATTCAAAATCCAGTCAAATCCGCCGGTCTTTAAGACATGTTCTATTTTATCTGCACCAACCGGTATGAATGTCATCTGACTTTCATAGCCCTTTAGTCTTAACAAATCGGAGTTCTCTCTTGTAGTGCAAAATATCTCATGCCCTGTTTTCAGCAATTCTACAGTCACTTTCGAGCCCAGATAACCATTCCCGCCTAATATTAGAAATTTCACATAAATACCTCTCTAAATCATTTTATTGCCGATGCTCATAAAAATGGACTTCTATCTTATTCGTTTATGTACTTATTCCACATCCTCAAATATATCAGCCAGAATTCTATATTTCCTATATCTTTATCAAATTGCTTTATCAACCTTTTTATTGTTCCAGCCTTCTCTCCTTTTTGAATACTATTTAGCACTATATTTTCTATCAATATTTTTTCACATTTCCTATTTGGTGCAACCTCTTTTACATAATATAATTTTGCAGTCATATAACTATAATACAGGTCGATTCCAGAACAAGTAATCGACCCTCCATGTACCCTAAAAAAGTTTAGAACTTCGTCAATATAATATACATATTTATAGTTTAACATCGAAAATAAATAAATCAGTACATCGGGCCCTGCACCTGTACTCATATAATCAATGCAAAAGCAATTTGGTATCTTCTCGATAATTTTTATGTCCTGCGTTCGAAACAATGCGCAGCCCGGAGAAACCGGCACTGACCAATCTGACTTACATGTTTTATTAATAAAGACATTTTTACTGTATTTCCCTGTTTGTCCCAACGAATATGATATTGTGCCATAATTACACTTGTCCCCTATCTGTACTTTCGATACCTTTGAATACACAAAAGCAACTTCGTTTTCCTGATTTAAGATTTCAATAGCCTTTTCAATAAACGTAGCCTCCATCAAGTCGTCGGACCATAAAATCTTGCAGTATTCTCCATCGGAATATCTCAAACACTTTTCCCAGTTTCTTACTGGCCCCAAATTTTCTTCATTCTTGTAAAGCTTGATAAAATCAACAGCTCTGTATTTTTCCTGTAAAAACTCATAGGTACCATCCGTACTGTTATTATCAACAATTATAACTTCTATATTTTTATATGTCTGATTCAAAGCGCTTTCAATCGCTTCTACTATAATATCTCTACGATTGTACGTTGGAATAATTATACTGACTAAGCCTCTAACCACAATATTTTCTCCTCTATGAATAAACGTTCACATCCGCATAACTTTTTCAATTATTTCTTCCACGGAAACGATGGGACACTCTACCTTATTGCATAGTTCCTGTTTAATCTCAGTAAAATAGTATACAGCCGTCACCACTATGACATCCACTTTTTCCAATTCTTCATCCGGCGTATACATGGGCAAAGCTGTAAAAATATTTTCTTTCTTTTTATCTATCCCATATCTAACATACACATTCGTCCCGACTAAAGCATCATGCAGACGTTCTCCCATATTTCCCATGCCATAGATTGCTACATTATAAAAATGATGCTCTAAAAAATAATCTGTTACAGACTTTCCGCTTTGCATTAACATGAGCCATGAATTCATTGTTCGATAAAGGGTATTGTTTAACTCCGTATGTTTTCTCTCTCTCACTATTTTCTGTTGCAATTTTGTTATTAAGTTTACACACATATAACCCCAAAGCAGAGAAATACCACAAATAGCTATGATCGTTTTTTTCATTATATACCTATCCTCCAACTTCTCCTCACCCATTAACCCCGTATTATCTCAAATCGTAATCTTGTACTTACACTTCCTTTAAAATGTCATCTAACGAAACAATTGAACAACATACTTTTTTGCTCAGGCTCTTCCTAATCTCCTCAAAAAAGGTAATTGCCGTAACTACAATAGCATCTACCTCCCCCAATAAATCATCTGGTGTAAGAATATCAATATCTATGTTCTCCATTTCATTTAAATTTTTATCAATACCATAAGCAACCTGTATAACTGTTTCTTTTAGTTCATTCAACAGCGTTTTTCCAACATAGCTCATTCCATAGATAGCAATTCTTCTGTATCCTTTTTTCACAAAGTATGCTTCCAAGTTTTTTCTTTCCTGTTTTATCCCTACCCATCTATTCATCATTAAAAATAATGCCCAATTTTTATTTATTGTCTTTCTAATTTCTATTTGCTTTTTCAGCCTTATCTCTTTTACCAGATCCTGATATGGCGCTGCTACTTTATCATACCATTCCGGTATAGCTCGTAATTCAACATCATCTATATATGAAGCATACGTTTTTTCCTTGTCTCCTCTTAATATACATGGAAATCCTATTCTCAAAACCTTTTTACTGACTAAAGCCATATCCCACAATACACCACTATACAAATGGTATGTACCCATAAACCGGTCTTTATCAGCTTCTGAGACAAAGCTGGCATATTCTGTATTAAATATAATCGTTCCGTAAGGCATTTTGTCATGATTTTCATGAAAACACTCTACAACATCTTCATATAATTTATACGTTTCCCAATCATTAGCAATTCCCTTGGATGTTAACCAGTTTGCCAAAACAAATGCTACATCCTTATACGTTTCGATTACCTCGAAAAAAATATCAAGAGCTCCATATCTTAATTCATCATCATCGCCAAGCATTAAACACCACTGTTCTTTACCCCCCCGCTTAAAAGCTTTTCTCATATTTCCATCAATTCCAATATTCTCTCTATTTTCACTATAGATCAAATTTGAATAATTTTCTTTTAATGAGGATATGATCGATTTTGTTTCTTCATCATGCTTGTCATTATTGCTAACATAAATCTCTATACTTCTATCTAAGTGTCTTTTACACTCATGAATAATTGACACCAAACATTTGTATAATGCTACCGGTCGATGATATGTTGTAACATATACAGAAATTGTTGACATAAAGCCCCCTTTGTTTCATAAATTCTAATTGAACGGCCTACACCATTTTGTGTTTTTTCCAGCAGAACCCTGATTACCTTAAATTCCAAATAGCTATAGTCTTAAATCAATTTTAGCTGCAGTCAATATTTTATTTCCCACGTCTTCACATTTATTAGTCTGTCTGTCTCGTTCCATATCAATATATTTCCCAATATAATTTTCAAGGGTCCATATATATTTTCCTTCCGATATTGCTTCTGTCTGTATTTCGTTTAGTTCCCTCTCATGTTTTTTAATATACCTATATATTTCATCTTCGTTTAATGATAAAGGAAAAATGCTAACATCTTTCGAGCTAAAATCTACCACAAAAATGTCATATGTTTCAGATAAAAAATAAAATTTATTCTTTTCCGCAGTCATAAAGCTTAACAAAACCCGTTTATTTTCATCTATCTTAAATGTTTCTGAAAGTGAAAGTACTTCAGCCTGATTCGTTTCGCAATCAATCCTAATAAATTCATCTGAAGCAATATATTTAAATATATATATATACTTTGTACTCTTTACAGAATAAGTAAAGCGCCCGATTTCCTCTTCACCAAATTTTAGTTGCAATGTATTCTCAACTTCATGACTAATACTATTCCAAACATAGATTTTTCCATCTACCCCCAAAATATATAATAGATTTTCACATCCAGTTATATGGATATAATGTGAACTCTTCCCCTCCATTTTATAAAATTGTATCCTCAGCATCGGAATATCTACTTCTACTATTATTGCTGTTTCAAACATCGCCATATATACTTTATTTTTATAGATATAGTGATCAGAACAAGAAAAATATTTATAATTTTCTCCTAAAATATCCTTGTATATTTTCCTAACATCGATTGACCTTATTATTTTTCTTTGTTCTATATCCACTTGTATACATTCGTTTCCTGTAAAGGGAAACAAGTAGCAATTTCCGTCTTCCAAATAGACGTTCCAATAAACTCTCCCTTTCATTATCTTCTGGTCTGATATAAGTTTTCCTGTTTCTCTTCTTTCTTTCATGTCAATTATATATATCTGACTTGCCATACTAGGAACACATATAAGTTCATCTTTATAATTCAGAAGATTGCCAACAAGATACTCTTTATCAAATCTCTCATTACAAAGGCTCTCCACTATTTCAATTGAATTTACTTTTATATCAATTTTACATAAAGCATTAAAATTTTTTGCAAAAAAATATATGTCATCATTTTTTTTATAGCATTTGCATCCCATCAGTTTGGGGTATAACAGCTCTTTCGATAATCTTTCCATCAGCCCTCCTCCCAATTTCTACATTAAACGACTATTTAGAAATTTTCTCTCTTATTATTTTATAAATAGCCTTTTCCGCATTTGTATCACATTTTCCATATAGCCTTTCCAAATAGTAATTTTGTTTTTCAATTATCGCTTTAGTTCTCTCTTCATACTTTTCTTTATCTTCTATTATCCTTGATATCTTAGCACACAACTCCTGCGGTGTTGCGCATATAAGAAACCCCTCCTTATGCTGTTTGATTAATTCATAGCCTGCTCCAGCAGCCATTATAAATACAGGCTTCTGATAAGATGCCGCATCAAATATAACTAAAGAGGCATCCGTAATAACAATATCTGAATCTTGTATGACTGCGTCCCCGGATTGGAATCTGTCAATAAAATGCAAATTATGTATAGGACTATATCGTTTTCTCATTTGGTCATCTAAATACTGACATATACCAGGATGGTTCTTAAAATTTATAATACATCCACTTTTTAATAATTCTTCAATAATAACCTTGCAGTTATTTTCATAATTACGGAATGTTTTTACTCCTTCGAATGGATATGACGGTAAAAAGGCTATCCTTACAGTTGTTGGCATATGCTTATTTTCTGAACACAATTTTTTACCATAGTAGTCACTGCCTCCAAGCACGTCAAAAGAATAGTATATTTCACCTCTAAATCGCTTACTTGTCATCTGCGCTGGCAAACATCCTTTAGGAAAAATACGTAATGAAACTATATCCTCCCATGGCTCATAATTTTCCCATGCCACTACAGATGTCCTTGATATATAAAAAAATTGAGTATTATATTCTCTTGTATTTAAGTAACAGATTCTAGTCTCCAGGAAATTAGACGTCCCCCATGAACTGATAACACCAAAACATTTTTTCAAAAAGAAGTGTTCTGCACAGCTATATAAATATATATATTGCAGAATCTCCCTGTAAAAATAATTAACCGCTTTGCGATGTATATAATGGGATAAATTAATTCCTAAATATTCTATCGATAAGTTGTGTTCAATGGCGTCTAATAATCTTTTTCTATCCTTTCTATAATTGTTATAAAGATTAATAAATGTATATTTGTCAAAATACTCCTCTAAACAATACACTTTATACCCACAATTTTCAAATATCTTGTTATCATCTGACTTATAAAAGCTGATAACTACTGTATCTTCACCAAGAATCTTTAGTAACTGTTTTTCCCACCGAACATGTTTTAATGAATCATTTCCACAATATAATGCCCCCATTTGATGCACATCCTTGGGGTTTGGAATCATTAATTTATTCTCTTTCTGAATCCATAAATTTATTTTTCTTTCTTCCTGTATTTCTAGCTCCTCATAACATTTATTTTCTGTGCTATTTTTGTCATATATACTTTCCCTTAACGTAAATAGGCAATCTTTTTCTTTTCCTGTTGACTCGTCTATAATCGTATAGTTAATATTTTTTGCTATCGCATATAAAAATATTGCCTCATTTATTTTCCAACTTGATTTATCATCAACAATTAAGAAATGTTCAATAAAATACTCATTAACCAATTTATCTAACAGACGCAAATTCAAAATCATGGTCATCAATATCTTTGGCATATAATGCTCATAGTGATATGAAAGCATATAAAATAAAGAATTGTCTAATTGGCAATCTTTTATCACATTATTGATTTGATTGATTATTTCCCATATAGTTTTATAAGGTATGCTATCATCTTGTTCCAAAAAAAGGATTTCATTATAGTCCTTACTTTTTTCTACATAGTATTCATAATTAGTTGTGGCAAATATAACATCCTCAATCCCTATACTGTTATTGTCCAGAAATTTTTCTTCATCTTTATTACTACATAAGAACAACCTTTTCATCAGAAAAAAGTCCCTCCAAGGTTACCATACTGTACTGATTTTTTTGTTAACTATTGTCTTTTTTAACTACTCTTAATGAGAGTTGCTCATTAAATAATCAGCAATTTCCCTTATCGCACCGCTTCCTCCCATTTTTTTGGTAATATATACTGCCTCTCTTTTTACTTCCTCTATCCCATTTGCTACACTACATCCAAATCCTACTGCTTTTATAACATCAATATCATTGATATCGTCTCCAACGTATGCAACATTTTTCAAATCAATATTATATTCATTACATAATTGTCTGACCGTTTGTAATTTGTTTTGTATATCCTCCTTGTAAATGTCTACTTTTAGTTTTTGACTCCTACGATGGTTCAATTCCCTCTTTTCACCTGTTATAATTCCTGTTAATATCCCTTTCTCCTGTAATAGTCGTAGTCCTACTCCGTCTAATGTACTGAATTTTTTTATTTCGTCTCCCTTTTCTGAATAATACATTCCTCCATCTGTCAAGCACCCATCACAATCAGTCAAAAACATCTTAATCTCTGGTATCGTTTTATGAGAAGTCTTAGTCCTTAATTCCAATTGTTTCTCTATAATATTCCAATCATCTATTTCGTCAATTTCAAAATACGTCGCTTCATCCATTTCATAAGCACGTATCTTTCCGGAGATTCTATTTCTTGATTCAAGAAGTCGTTTTCTGTTCGTAATATAAAACGCACCGTTTTCTACTAAAAACCCGTCGAATTCCTGTCTTCTTGGTCTATTTTCTATGTCATAATTTTCTGAGACAACAAAACCCATGCTATCTGCAACCCATCGAAACCTTCTTTGCCTTACAACCGACAAAACACTATCTGTATCCTTTTTGTTGTATTCGCGGACTCCGCCTCTTAAATCATCCGATGTGAGAAGCGGTGATGTCGCCTGAATTAACACAATCATGTCGAACTCATATTTTTCCGCAAACTCAAGTAGAGCTGTCTCTGTAGAAGCTGTATCGGATGCACTTTCTGGACTCCTCTCAATAACTCGTACCTTTTCGAATCCAAATTCTTCCACTTTCCGTCTAATACAAAGATTTTCTGTAGAAACATAAACCTGGTCAATATCTTCGCAATCGTTTGCCGCTTTGGTCACCCAATATACCAGTGGTTTTCCTGCAATTTCACGGATATTCTTCATTGGTATAGATTTACTTCCACCTCGAACTGGTATAAAAGCCACATTCATTCTCTTTCATGCTCCCTATATTTTAGTTTATCCCTCTGCATATTCTCAACTTCAAGAATTTCCTGCTCCTTATAGTGCAAAGCCTCATATACAGCCAGCAGATTCCTTTTTAATTTTCTGACACCCTCCGGTTCCAGAGAGGCAGCGTGGTCGGTTCCTTTCCATGTTCTGTCCAACGTATAATGCCTTTCCACAATAGAAGCTCCCAATGTGTATGCTGCCACATCCACAGCAATGCCCAGATGATGTCCAGAAAATCCCACTTTTTTAATTCTGTCTCCATACTTATTTTTGATACGGCTGATTTCTAGCAGGCACACATCCTCAAAGGATACTGGATAACCGGACGTGCAGGCATATACTACCAAATCTTGGTTCCGTCCTTTGTTTTCGAATAATCTTACCAAGCTTTCTTCTTCAGCATAAGTTGTCATACCAAGCGAAACATGAATCTCTCCTCCATAGTTTTCACATAGCCAAGCTAACATTTTATAATGGTTATTGCATGCAGACGGGACTTTGATAAATTCTGGATTTATCTCTGTTACTTCCTTTGCGGACGTCAAGTCCCATACCGAAGTGCTATATGTAATCTCCATCTCCTCACAATATTCTTTCAACTCTCTGTGCTGGTCTATGGAAAATTCCAGATATTCTCTGTGCTCACCATAGGTTTTCCCATATGCATGAATTGGGCTCGGATGCGGTGCATTGTATTGTTCTATTGTGAGCAGCTCACGGTTACATCTTTTCTGAAACTTCACTGCGTCTGCTCCACAGTATATCGCAGCCACTTTTATTAATTCTTTCGCAATCTTCATGTCTCCTTTATGGTTGCATCCTATTTCCGCAATAACTTCCGGTTTTAAATATTTCATTATCCTATTCCCTGTTTGCAACTTATTATTGATTTATTCTTTTATAATATAAGACGGCTTACTATGAGAAAACGGAAACTTTCTAATGTCACACTTTCGGTCTGTCAAAAATTCATCTACTGCTATTGTTTCTCCTTCTACTGTTCCATAATCATCAAGTACAATAATACCCCCACGAACCACTCTGTCATATAGTCTTTCCAATCCTACTTTGCTAGGCTCATAAATATCAGTATCAATATGCAAAAGTGAAATTCTTGTATATGGCCTCATCGACAGATATTCATCTACTGTCTGGTTAATATCTCCTTCTATCAGCTCTACATTAGATATTTTTTTATTTTCCAAACTTCTATATATGTCCCTCTTTGATAAGAATTCTCCCTCATGCTGCCTGTTCCATTCATCCACAAATTTTTTATCACTTTCCATTTTCTTTGCCTGTGGAAACTCTCCAAAAATATCAAAGCCTACTATCTTTCTTGATTTCTCATTTTCAAGAAGTTCCCTAAATGTAGCAAACTGGATTATAGAACTGCCTTTAAATACTCCCAATTCTATTATGTCACCCGGAAGATTTATAATCTTTTTATATAATTCATAATGGGCAATAATGTTTCCCATACGATAGGGCTCGGTAGTCAGGTAAAATCCATTCTCATAATCAAAGCTTTTTCTTTCATCGTATTTTCCAATCATTATAATCTCCGTTCAAACCTGTTTTCAATTTTAGCTGTATTATCCTATCCTCTGTAGCATTGCTCTTTTTCCTATTTCCTGATACAGATGGACCACACTACTCCAATCCCCATAATACCCATCACTTAATACCACAGCCCGATCCATATCACTGGTATCATCATAAATCCCCCACCCTTCCCTCTTGTACCTCTCAACAATCCCCCTATACGCCTCCCCCAACTCCGGCCGCATGCTCTCAATCGTAGCCCCAAACAGCGGATGCGGCCTCCACAATAACGCCACCTCATCCCGATTCTCATAAAATACCCGAAACACATCCCGCATCTTCTCCAGATACTGCTCATTATGTTGCAGCAACGCCGTCACCGTAGTGTTATAAAATATAATCTTCTTCCAGCTCCCATCCGCCTTTCGGATGACCTTCATCCACTCCTCCGGAATCACCAGATCCTCTTTCCGGGTGCTCAGCACCTTGTCCACTTTCGGCGACCCCAGGCCCAGAATCTTCTTCTCCCAGTAGGCCCTACTGCGTTCCTGCCCCGACATGAATTCAGTCAGTACATTGATATATGCCTGCCGCATGTCCTCGGACTGTACAATGACCCGGTCCGCGTACGCCACCCCCGGCACCAGGCAGAATTTCTCTATGCTCTCCAGCTCCTGCCGGTTCTGCGGGTCAATCTCTCCCAAAATAAAATAAGGAACATATACCAATCTATCTGTAAAGTTCTTCAAATTCTTTGAATAAAAAAACGGATGCACGCTGGTGACGATATTGCAGTCGTCGTAGGGATTATGTATAAATATCATATCCGGCCTGCGCTTTTCGAAGTCATAATCCTCATACCAGACCACGGGCACATACTCCGGATACTGGCCGCCCTCATAGTGCTGCTCCCTGAAGCTTCCGTCCGGATTCTTGTCATAGTACGGAATGGGGATTACATAGGCGTCGCATTCCGGGTCCTCATCCGCCGCTTTCCATACGCTCTCCAAGGAATCCCACATGGATGCCTTGTAAGGCAGGAATACTACTTCTCGACGCACCTTAATATCATGGGTAAGGCTGTTGACGATACGGATATGTCCCTGGCGCAGTGTCTTGTATGTCTTGTCAGCCCTGACCGGAACTGCGCCCTCCATTTCTGCCCCAAGGCTCTGATGAATCCCATAGACCAGTTCGCAGTAGCTCTCCAGAAGAGGGATCGTAGCCGCCCTTTCTCCCTCTGCGCTTTCGATCAAGTCGCCCAGGGCGATGGCACCGTCCTGGCAGTCGGCCAGCAGAGACATTGCGGCAGGGATATTCTTTTTTTCGATGGCGTTTCGGATTTCCTCGTGGGCCTGTCCCAGCAGTTCCACGAATTCCTCAGCCTGCTTTTTCTGGGCTATTCTCATAGCTGTCTCCTTGCTCCCCTAGACCGACATGGGTTGAATATGTCGGAGTATATTATAAATAAGGCATATTGGACATCCGTTTCGTCTCCGGAAAGGATGCTGCGGGCTGTCCCGCTTCGCTCCCGGTACGTCATACAGTCCGCCGGTCTCTGCCGTCATACCCCAAATGCGTCTATCCGCTTTCAGGGCAGTGCAGTTCCGGCAATCGGTTCCTGCATGTTCCCAAGGTCTTGGCATACCCAATGCACAATCAGCCGGCGGATCAGCTCTGATCCATATGGCTTCCTGTCTTCTAATGCCGTCAGGTTTTTTCTATGGCAGGCTGTTCAGGACGGCGTTCCGTCCCGCGCCGCTCCAGGCAGCGCTTTCAGACCTGCTTTATCATGAACCTGCTCTCCGGTCCGTATCCGGGAGGCTGTGGCCAAAGGCGTCTGCCCTGGTCAGTCTCCCCGGTGAAATCCCGGTTCATCGCCGGTATTTATCCGAAGCGCTGTTCTTATGATC
>ERZ808051.1553-NODE-1553-length-14606-cov-8.692752_pt1 | contig 14606 bp, 17 predicted proteins | sample MGYA00380199_ERZ808051 | MGnify/ENA primary metagenome ERZ808051 (study PRJEB31490, sample SAMN06133391) | mouse gut metagenome | isolation source: J11 | host: mice | place: China: Chengdu | collected 2015-05 ...
TCGATGTCCACGCCGTCACACCACGGGTACTTTTCCATGATCCGCACAAGCTCCGAGAGGAACTTATCCTGCGCCCCGTCCGTGTTCTCCCGCAGTGCCTTGAAGATGCTGTTCGTGCCGTCATTCGCCACGGTCAGCAGCCACTTGATGTGCGGCCATTTGCTGATATACGTCCGCATGGTGGAGCCTGCCGCAATGGAAACGCCGCTCTCATAAATTTCCCCGGTCGCCCTGACCTTGAAGGAAAAAAGCCCGATCTGGCTGATGCGGTCGCCGTAATCCCGGAGCGCCTGGTACATCCTTGTATTGCCCATGAATGTCCATACCATGATCTGCTTTCCTTTGAGTGTGTCCATAGCAGTCCCTCCTTGAAAAATGGCATGAAAAAAGCGCCTGGGGGTCCAGACGCCTTTTCAATATTTTTTATTCTGATTTATCATTTCTAATTTCGTAATTCTTTAAATTCTCAAGCTCACTTTCAACAATTTTTTGATACAACTCATCTTTTATATTTGTTTTTCCAACAATGTTAATAATGGATAAAAATCTCTCATTATTATGCAAAGAAGCATAGTAGTAATTTAGCTGTTTTAATGTTTTTTGATAAACAAACAAAGACGTGCCTGCTAAAACTTCCACAATTACTCCGCCTATTGTTGTGGCTACTGCAATCTGATTATTATTAAATATCAAAGCAATTAAAACCGCTACCGCAATCAATACAATACCTGCAATACTTGAATTCTTTGCCAATTTGTATGCATTTTCAGCTTGACTTTTTGTTAATTTATAAAATTGTTTTATCTCCCCCAAATTATTAATCATCAACCCAAGAATATCATTATTTTCTTTTGCCGTATATATGCCTAAAGAGTTCTTTAAATTCTCCTTATATGAGTCAATGTCTTCTTCGTCATCATAAGTATTGATTTTTACATTGGAACCATTTCCGATAACGATATTGTTTCCATTGAATTTGTTATCTTGAGGATAATCTAACAAAAACTTTGCTAATGCACTGGATACCCTCGCATCTAATTCTGCTTCATCATTCCAAAAAGATACTGTTGTATTGGTTAACAACTTTTCTCTAAATTTCTTTAAATTGTCTGAAACATTATTTGTATCAATATTTTTTATAAAAACTAAAACTGGTATGCCATTTGTCAAAGCATAATTGTATTCAGCTTCTGTATAACTGACACCTTCATCAGGATAAATGGAACCGTACTTTTCTCCGACTACAAGTATAACGCAATCCGATTCTTTAATACATTTACTGATCGCATCGAATTGTTTGACATTTGTTGCTTTTAAGAATTCTGCCCCCATAGGGAATTGCCCTAAATGCAAAACTGATTCTATTACAATCTTACGTTCTTCTATCAAGTCCATGTATGATGAAGAGATATAAATTTGACATCTCTGCTGCAATTAAATCACCTCAAAATTTTTCTTGTGTTTACTTCCCATGCCCAAAATTATAATATAAAAATACGAATTTTACAATCACTCTTCATCGTACATCACCCCCTTCCTGCATCTCCTGCATCGTAAATAACAGTTGCGCCGTTTTCCCACCCTCCAGCGCCACCTTATGTTTGGAATCCCATGCGGCGCTGTACTGGTAGAACCCTTCCTTTTTCTCCGGAACCCCGTTCTTCGTGCATTCCCGTGTGGAAGCAAGCAGCGCCACGTCATCCTCCGCTTTCACGGCATTTGGGAACACTGCCCTCTGGCCGCCCACGCCCTGGGCAAGCCGCACCGTCCCTGCCGCCATGTCTGACTTCGGGTAGATGTGGATGTCTAACGGGGCAGCGGTCTTCCCCATATTGAAAAGAACCACCGTTTCTTCTGAGCGCACCACGCCGTTGAACCACACGGGAGCCTTTATTTCCCCATCCTCCCGGAACTTCTGCAGGCAGGTTTCCGTATGCGGGGCATATCCCGTAAGGCCCGGCCCTTCCTGCAGTTGGAGGTCAGTAAACCAGATACGCCCGGAACAGTCGGCAATGGTGGGAATCACCGTCACGCTCACGATGCGCATATCCTTTTTCTTGTTGACCACTTCCGCAAGCCTTACAAACTCAGCCATCCAGCGTCCACCTCAGTTCCGAGGGATGCCCCACCCACCCCATTGCCACCGGCCCGCCCTGCAGGAGGATATCCGTAATGTAGAAATCACCCGTGCAGTCCGTGATGCAGAGGCGGACGGTGACGGATTTCAGCCTTTCGGATGAGAAGTTTTCCGGGGTGATCTTCGCTGTTGTCCTTGAAAAATATGCCATACTGACCTCCCATCAATACAAGTCGATAAACCTTGATTCCGTGCTGCCGTCCTCATACTCCAGCACAATCTCAATGCCGACCTGCGAGTTACCGCTTAGTTTCTTTAAATTTTCGGATGCGATCTGTGCCGAGATGGTGTAGCTGTCCCGGTTGGCGGGGTACACTGTCTGCGACAGGCTCTTGGTCATCCCCGCCACGCCCTCTGCCTTAAAGGAAGCCGTGCCGCTCGCCCCGTTCTCCCCGTCCGCCTCAAAGCCGGAGGACACCCAATAGGCAAGCCCGTCATCGGCACGGGAATTGCGGAGCAGATTGAACGGCACAAGCTCCGCGATGTCCTCGCTGGACACCACGCTGACACCCTCTAAGGAATCGGCGGCATTGTCCCACTTGCTCGTGGAGCTGCCCAGGTTCTTAAGCACCGTGGAAAGCTCCAGCACCGTGTTCCACGGCTCCTGCAGGTTATATTCCCTCCGCACAATCCTCGTGGTGACCGAAAGCCCCAGGTCCTTATCCTCCACCCGGACATAATCCCCAAGCTCCCATGCCTCATGCTCGTATCCCGTCAAAACGGATAAATCCATGGCGTTCAGCACATAGGAAACAGTCGGCCTGCAGTAATCCGCAAGCCGCATCCTCGTGAACTCCAGCATCTGGTAGGGGTTCGTGAATGCGGAACAGTCCAGGGAGGAAACACGGACTTCCTTGGAATAGGTGAAATCCTCCACATAAGCCTTCCCGCCGTTGATGCCTGCAAAGGTCATTCCGTCCGCGCCGACGGCATAAAGCCTCGTGACAAGGCCCGTGGTGTCCACCGTCCGCTCGATGTCCTTCATGTTCTTCCCGTACATGAACAGCGCGCCGCTGTCCTTCCCGTTTAAGGTAAGCAGATGCACCAGCCGGTTCGGGCAGTCAAAGACCAGGTCGCCGCCGTGCAAATCCGCCACGTTGCGGAGGATGGAGAGAGCGTTCTTCTCCGTGGAGGTCCATGTGCGCTTCGTTGTGACCGTAACCGTCCCGACCTTCCACTCCGTGCCGGAAAGGGCGTAGGCCATGGCCGCATCTGCCGTCTCCGCGTCAAAGGCTTTCTCCTCCTTCCGGACGGAATAGGCAAGGTTGTAGAACTCCGCCTCGGCGTACACCTCCGTCACGGCGTTGCCGGAGGCGTCCTTGCTGTCCGTGACCGTGCGGATGATGTATATGTCATCCACGATCTGGATTTTCTTCTCGTTGTCGATATACTTCCGCTTGGCGTCGGCAAAGGGGATGGAGAAGGAAAGCGTATCCTCGCCGTTGACCTCACCCGTCACGATAATGCCGTAGGCATTCTCCAGCACCGCCTCCCATGCGCCATTGGAATCAAGCACCACGGGGCGGGCATAGCCTATTTTCTCGTAAGGGGACTTCGGTATGTCATAAATACGGATGTCCGTCAGCTTCGGAGTCCTTGCCGTGTCCGCTGTTGTGAGCGTCACCCGGAAACGGATATACTCACGGCCTGGGGACGGCATTTTCCCATCCGCACCTACCGCCGCCCACTCGCTCCAGCTAATGAGGTCGTTGCTCGTGGAGGTTTCCACAAGGGAAACGGCTGTCACGCCGGAAACGCACTCGCTTGAGACAGATATTTTTCCTGCGCTGGACAGCCCGTATTCCACGGCACGGGTATACAGCACACCGCTTTCCGGGTACGCACCGTTACTTCCCTTCCGCAGCGTCACGCTATCTGTGACAGAGAGGGCATCCACTTCCCCCGCAGTATCGCCGCCATTGGCAAAAAATGTGGCACGGAAATAATCCGCCAGATCCTCCGCCGTAAGCTGCGAATCACAGTCCAGGAACCAGTCGTCAAAACCGCCCGCATACCAGTAGGAACCGGCGTTCATCCCCATAATGAGGTCTGCCGTGCAGGAACGGTTCAGCTCCCCGGTAAAGGAAAGCGCCGCCGAAATCCACACCTCCCCGCTCTCCCTGTCACCTACGACATACCACGCTTTCTTATTCCCCGGCTCAATCACGCTGGCAATGAAATACCACCCATTATTCGCAAAAGCAAAAGGCGGCGTCACCGACTCATCCAGTATCAGGGAGCCGGAGGAATTATAGAGCATGATCCTCGGCTTTCCACGGATAAGGGAGAGGTAGAAAATCGGCTGCCCCGGCCCCTGCCTGGTATTGAAGATTGGTGTGTAAGTGTTGCCCACGGAATAGGTGGTGGGGTTCATCCAGCCACCCGCAATGATCCGCTCCCCAAGACTCTGGAAAATAGAGCCGTCATTCGTCACCTTCAGATAGGTTTTCTCCGAAGCGGGGTTTGTGATGTTCATGCGGAAATGCCGCCCCTTCTGCCCGCCCCGGAAGCCGGCACTCGTACCCGACCAGCCGGAAACAAACATCTTCCTGCCTTTTCCGGAGGAATCGATAAGCTCTGTGTCCGCATCCGGGGCGTTCTCATTGAAACGCCATAGTCCGTCCTTTGCATATTCCACCGGGAACTCCCCCGTGAAATCCGTCTGTCTGTTCAGGACTGCCTGCAATCCCATAAAAATCACCTCCACCGGCTCTTTGCCTGTATTTCAAGTTCCGTAAATGTGGCGTTCGATGCCGCCACCTCCACCGTGTTCAGCCCCGCCCCAAGCGTGGGGAAGTTCAGTTCGCCGATATACGGCAGGGCGTTGCGGAGCGTATTCCCCTCCGCATCCTCCACCCATGCCGTCATTTTCGCTGTATCCACCACCAGCGTTTCCCCTTCCGAAAGCGTGGCGTTTGCTATTTTCAGTTCCATGCCATTCGTGGTGATGCTGATATACCTGCCTGCCCCGGAAGCCAGGATGCCTTTCAGCCGGTAGACGGGATTGGAGTACAGATTCCCAATCCTCCGCCTCACCGTGTGGCTCCCCACTGCCGTGACGGTAAAAACCTCATCCTCCGCAGCGTAGCCGAAAGGGTCCGGGCAGAAAAAAGCGAGGTCAAATGTCGCCGCAAGCCTCACCACCCGCTCAAAAGTTACGCCCGCCTGAAGCCTTGCGTAATACACCCGCCCCGGCTCCGTGTCAAGCATAAGCGCACACACGCCTTTATCCGGACTCAGCCAGCTTACGATTTCATCCTTGCACCGGAGCAGCTCCGCCGCCGTCCGCTTTGGAGGGATGAAGCAGGATATTTCTATCACCCGTTCGGAAAGGGATGCGCCCAGGTCTATGAGGCCGTCCCTGCCCGCCATGGAAATGGTGCGGTTTTTAAGTTCCGGCACCCGGTTCTCCGTGGCCATGCGGCTTGCAATCCCCATGCTTTTTGATGTGACGCCGTCAAATGAAAAACCCATCTGTCTGCCCCCTTTCCTACGAATATCCGTTTGCCCGCCGCCCCTGCTGGAGCTGCCGGTAAAGCTGCTGTGAGATTTTGCGGATATCCTCCTCGCTCCTCACGTTCATTTCCTTCACCTCGATCAGCGGCCCGTTTATGGAGCCGCCCTGTGACGGTCCGTCCCCGCCGTTTCCGGATACGGAAATCTCCTGCACGGCTGCAGAAGGGTTCAGGATCATATCTGCCGCCACTCCGTCCACAGCCTTTGCCACCATGCTCTTGCTGTCCTCGATGCCCTTTGCCAGCCCCTTCATGAAGTCCGGCATCCAGCTCTCGTAATCGGTCAGCGGTCCTTCATCCGGCACGGAGAAATGCAGGAAGGACTTTATTTTATTCGCCACGCTGCTCACGGCATCGCCCACGGCGCCGATACAGCTCTTGATGCCGTTCACGATGCCCATAATCATGTCCTTGCCCCACTGCAGGGCTTTGGACGGAAGGGAAGTAATAAAGGAAATCGCCTGGTTGAATCCCTCCTTGATGGAGGACACAATCTTTCCCATGGTTCCCTTGATGCCGTTCCAGATATTGTTGAACACCGTAGTGACCGTATTTTTAATGCTGTTCACCACACTTGAAACCGTGGATTTGATGCCATTCCACACAGAAGTGATGGTGGATTTAATCCCGTTCACGACAGAAGTAACTGTGGACTTGATGGCATTCCACACCGTGGTGATGACCGCCTTTATCGCATTCAGGACGGTCGTGACTGTATTTTTGATGGCATTCCATGCCGTGGTGATAAAGGTCTGGATTGCCGTCACCACCGTGGTGACCACGGTCTTTATCCCGTTCCATATGGTCGTGAATACCGTTTTTATCGCATTCAGCACCGTTGTAATGATGGTTTTGTAAATATTGAAATAGGTGGTGATGATGGTCTTGATCACTTCCACCACTGTGCTGAAGATGGTCTTTATCCCTTCCCACAGCCCGGAAAAGAAATCTTTTATCCCATTCCAAACTGCCTGTGCCGTAGAAGATATAGCCTCCCATGCCGCCGTGAAGAAGTTTTTGATTGCCTCCCATACGGCAATGGCGACCTCCTTCACATTCTCCCAGAGGTTGATCCAGAACTGCCGGAAATCCTCATTCGTGTTCCAAAGATAAATAAATGCCGCCACTAAAGCCGTAATCGCCGCTATGATTAAGAAGATAGGATTGGCAAGCATGGTGGTGTTTAAGGCGGCAAAAGCGGTCTTGACTGTGTTAATCACTCCCGCCACCTTCGGCACTATGGTCATAATCGTGCCGACCGCAGACACCACTTTCCCGACGACAATCAGCACGGGTCCCAGAGCAGCCGCCAGTAATGCGACCGTGGTGATGACTTTCTTCGTCCCCTCATCCATGCCGTTCAGCCAGTCTACGAACTGCTGTACCCATCCGACAATCATTTTGATGGCGGGCAGCAGAAGCTCCCCAAAAGAAATAGCCAGCCCCTCTAGGGCTGACTTTAAAATGGTGATCTGCCCCTGCAGGTTGTCAAGCTGTGTGTCCGCCATCTGCTGCGCCGCACCGCCGCTGTCGGTGATGGACTGCTGCAGCTCATCTCAGGTGGTCCCGGTATTGGCAAGCAGGGCGTTCACGGAGGACAGGTCGGTCTTGTTGAAAATCTGCCCGATGATGTTGGACTTCTCCGCCGCCGTCATGCCGTCCATGCTTGTGTTCAGGTCACCGAGGATGTTATTGAGGGAGCGCATATTCCCCTCGGAATCGTAAACATCCAAGCCAAGCTGCTCCATGCAGGCCGCCGCCTTGTCGGTGGGGTTCTGCAGGGAAAGGATGACGTTACGCAGATGTGTGCCGCCCTCCGCGCCCTTGATGCCGTTGTTGGCGAGGATGCCGAGGGCCGTGTTCAGCTCCGCCGTTCCACCCTTCACGGTCTTTGCGGTCGCGCCGATAGTGAGGATGCCCTCGCCGAGCTGCGCCACGGAGGTATTGGTGGTGGATGCGGTCTTCGCCATCTGGTCCACCATCGTCCCCGCCTCATCCACACCCATGCCCAGGGCGGACATGGCGTCCGTTACCATGTCCGATGCCGCCGCAAGGTCAATGCCGCCTGCCGCCGCAAGGTTTAAGACGGTGGGGAGCGTGTCGCACATCTGCTGCGTGTCGTATCCGGCGAGGGCAAGGTAGTTCAAAGCCTCCGCACACTCCGAAGCGGAGAAGGCTGTCTCGCTTCCCATCTTCTTTGCCAGTGCGGAAAGTGTATCCATCGTGTTGACGCTCTCGCCATTGACCGTGGACATGGAATCTTTAGTGATGCCCATCGTGGCCTGCACCTGCGACATGGACGACTCAAAATTTGCCGCCGTGCTGACTGCCGCCGTCCCCAAAGCCGTAACGCCCGCCATGACAGGGAGTAATTTCTGGCCGGCGGAGGAAATGTTATCCCCGACGGTCTTCAGCTTTTCCCCTGTGGCGGCAATTTTCTGCAATACCACAGCGGACTGCCCTGCCTGCCGCTCCAGGTCACGCAGATTGTTTTCCGTTTCGATGATTTCCCTCTGGAGGGCATCGTACTGGTCCTGCGAGATTTCCCCATTGGCAAGAGCCGTGTTTGCCTGTTCCGCAGCGGTCTTTAAGGTCTCCAGCTTTTCCTTCGTCCCTGCCACCGCCTCGCCCAAAAGCCTGTGCTTCTGTGCCAGCAGTTCCGTATTGCCGGGGTCTAATTTTAACAGCTTCTCCACGTCACGGAGCTGCGACTGCGTATCCTTGATAGAGGAATTGACTCCCTTTAAGGCAGTCTGTAACTTGGTGGTATCCCCGCCGATCTCAACAGTGATACCCTTGATTCTGTTCGCCACGGCGGACACCTCCTACTTTTGAGCAACAAAAAAGCCCGGATTTCTCCGAGCATAAGAAAAGCACCTACCATTTCTGATAGATGCTTCCCTTGTTCGCTTACAATGATTAGTCAAAATCATATGGATTGCTGTAGCACATCCAATCAAGAGGGTACAGCACACCATGTTCTGCTTCAAACTCAGCCTGACGCTTTGCCTGGCGTTTTGCATCCTGCTTACGGGATACCTTTTTCGTCATCCTGTCGTTCGACATTCTGGCTTTGTAAGCTTTGTTGTTTGGATTGTTCTGATTTGCATAATCATTAAGCTGCTGCTGCGTGTGTGTCTTTGATGACACTCCTTTTTTCTTAGCCACGAGCATTTCTCCTTTCCCCTTGACTCCATATGTCTGATTACGCACGAGATAGCGGACACTCTGTCACCTTCTTAGCTGAACCCGGCAATAAACTTACTGGATTATTCCTGCATTTAATCAATCCTCAAGGTTGGAGAACAATTTTTACGACACATTCATAAAAATCATTTATTTAATTATAACGTTGTTGCTGTATATTTTCAATAATCAAAATTTGTCGAAATCCTCCTGGGTAGCGATTTCCTTATAGCCCTTGTATTCGTCATTCCTGCTCTCCGCAAACATATCATTGACCATGCCAATCGTAAGCAGGTCAAGGTCACGGATGGAAAGCCCAAGCTGCACACACCGGAGCAGGAACAGCGGCGTTGTCATTTCCCGGTCAGTCGGGCGAAGTTTTTTTTAGACTGGACATCCGTCTGCACGTTCAGCCCCCATAGCTGTATCAGCTTCGGAAGCACCTGGTAGATGGAAAAGGTGTTGAATTCATCCAGCCATTCCTCCGGGCTGTCCGGGATACTGGGGTCTGCGTGTTTCGCCATCACATAGGCGATGTTCTCAAACATCTCCAGTGAAAACAAATCCAGGTTGGAGCTTTCCTCATCCCCGTCACCGATGGACTTCTCAAGGGAACGCAGGTCTTTGTATATGTCCCGGTGGAACTTCATCCGGTAAATCCGCGGGATGGCTGCGGATGCCCTGAAAGGCACCTGCTTCCCGTCAATCTCGATATTCTGTTTCATGCTCATGGATTATCCCTCCCCTTCCGTATCAGTTGTGCCGCCATTTTCTGTACCACCGCCGGAAGTGCCTCCTGATGCCGCATCCGGCAGGTACACGCTCTTGTACCAGTTCTGGTAGACCTCGTCCGTGGTGCTGTCCCCGGTCTTTGCCTTCACATAGCCGCTCGCCAAAGGCGCTGCCGTGATGGACAGCGTCTCGGTCTGCACCTCGATCTCCTCCTCGTTGGTCTGGGACTCAATGGTCGGGCGCGCTGCCGAGCAGTTGTACAGCACATGGCGGATTTTCCGCACATCGCCGTCAAACTCGAACAGCAGGGCGAAGTTCTCCGTCTCTGCGTTGGCGTTCTCTAAAAGCACTTTATTCTCATCCAGCGACTCCTTCAGCACGTCGGTGCGGAAGCTCTCCGGCACCATGGCAAGCTTCAGGTCGCCCTCGTAGCCCATGTTGTTGCTGACCGTGTAATAGGCGTACCCGTCAGCGTAAAAGTTGCTCGGCTCGCCGTTGGGGTCGAGGGAAAGGGAAACGGCGCCGGGCATCGCAACGGGCGTGCCAAAGGACACCGCCCCGTCCGTCCCCAGCGTCAGCAGCGCGTAATGCACGTTGCAGATATTGAATTTCACTTTATTCTTCTTCGGCATCGTAAACCACCTCCATGTCAAACTGGTAGAGGACCTCGTACAGCTTCTCGCTGTCAATCCAGACCTCCGACTTGTTGTAGAAGATGCGCCGCTTATCCAGCGCGTCCTCCAGTTTCTTCTCCACCGACGGGTCCTTGGTGTCGGTGTACAGCTCTATCTTCACGCCGCTCGCCTTGAAGTACACCATGCCGTCAGCGGCGAAATTGTCGCTCTGCGGCAGGAGGTAGCAGACAAACGGCGGTTCCGGCGATTCGCCCTCCGCAAAATGGTCATAGGCGAAGGGGAGGCCGGTTTCCTTCAAAAGCGCCAGTAATGTTTTCACAATTTATCCCTCCAATGCTTTCTGTATCTCTTTTTCAAGCTGCTCTATGCCGGCTTCTTCCGCCGCCGCGATATGCGGCTTTGCCGGGACGCGCCCGCCGCCCCGCTTGGCGTGGCCGTGTTCCAGAAGGTGCGTCAGTTGGTAGCGGTTCCTGGAATGCACCGTCACTTCCAGTGAATTGGACGTTTCCTTTGTGGCCTTCACCGCCCATGACTTTGCATACTTCCCGGTGTCTTTCGGCGCGTTGGCTTCAATGTCCTTCCGCACCGCAGTCCCGGCTTTCTTCACCGCCTTTTTCACATCCTCCGTGGCAAGGTCCGCATATTCGGTCAGCCCCTTCATGATCTCCTCTGCCATCTGGTCAATTGATACGCCGTTTGCCATTATCACCGCCTCGCTTTCCTGCACTTGAATTTCAGGCATTTCTTTTTATAGTTCATGTGGTCGATGGCGAGGATGTCGTATAGTTCCCCGCCAAAAACCACCCGGTATCCTGTGGAATCAATCACGGACGCCTTCCTGCACCAGCGGACAGTAAACGAAACATCCGATTCATCCGCCACAGTCCCGGCCACATCTGTCTCACTGGTCTGATTCCCGGCCTCACCGCTTACTGTAGCATGGCAGGAATAATAATCTGCCCATGTGTTTGTGTGGTTGCCGATGCCGTCCACCTCCACGGCATTCTTCTGAAAGGTGATGTGGACATTCAAAAGGGAAACCTCCATCAGAACGCCTCCTTCCGGCTGCCGGAAAGAAGCGCACGGAGCGTCAGCATCATGGCATGGTGGTCGGCATCCTCCCGGTGTTCATACAGATAGGCAGCCGTATACTGTACTGCTATTTCTGCATTTTCCACTGCGTAAAATACCTGCGTGTCATCCATCCTCGCCACATCCATGCAGATTTTTTCCGATGCCCTGACCATGTTCTCAATCAGGGCATCATCATCGTCATAATCCACACGGAGGTAGTTCTTCATTGCTTCCAGTGTCACCGCCATGCCTGCAGCGCCCCCTTTCATTAACCTGCGGATGCGGCCTTCTGCACCAGCACCTTCACTGCCTCCGCAAGTATCATCTTCCCATCCACACGCTGTGAAGCGAGGAATCCCACCTGCCCGGTGGCTGCAAACAGCTCATTCAGGCGCTTGAAGCTGCGCCCCTGCCTGTCAGCAATCCAATAGTAGCTGAAATCACCGAAAGCGATGGTCTTTGCTCCCGCGGCAATGGCCGGCATATAGGCAGAAGTCTTGATGGGGCGGCCTAAGATCATGTCCGGCGCCCCAGCAGTCAGGGACGGCTGCCACAGGTACTGCCCGTTATTGTCCTTCAGCTTGCGGATGGCCTTGATGGTGGAATCGTTCAGCACCCACACGGATTTCTTGCGGTACGGGGATTTCAGCGAGTAATACAAATCCATCAGCTCATCCGCCGTCACTGCCGTGGCGGACGCTGCGGTCACGCCCGTTTCTGCACCGCCGGTTGCCGCCAATACACCTAACGGCTTGCCCTTGCCGTCCCCCGTGAAGAACGCCTCCTCTTCCTTCGCCCCGATGCGGCGGGCAAACTCGCGGGAGATATAGGACTGCAGGTCAAAGACGCTGTCGTTTAACAGCTCCTCGGAAACCTTGATCAGTGTGCCTAACTTGTAAGCGCCGATGGAGACCTGCCCGAAGGAATCGTCGCTCTCCGGGAATGCGCCCTCCTCGTCAATCCAGGATGCCGTGCCTTTGCTCGCCACCACCGGGATCTTCCTGTCGCCGCTGGAGGTCTTAATCACCTTCGCCATCTGCCGGAAGATGTTCTCCTCCTCCAGCGCCTCCACCAGCGTGCGCTCGTATTCATCCGGCACAAGGTAGCCGCCCTCGGAATCCGTGCCAATCTGCAGGGCGTTGGTGACTGCGGGCATCGGAACCTTGGAGCGCATGGCGTTCCAGAAGTTCTTCTGGTAATCATCGGAGGCACGCCCGGTCTTATCCTCCCCATCGTCTGTATCCGCCCTGCCGCCCGGTTTCCCCGTGAGGGGCTTGTTTACCGGGCGGTTCAGCTCCGCATCCAGAGCCTCCTGCCGCTCCAGCCTTGCAATCTCTTTCCCAAGGTCGGTGATCTCCTGCTCCATCTTCGTGTATGCGGCATCATCCTCTGCGGAAAGGACTCCGTTCTCCTTCCTGTGGGAATCCAAAAATGCCTTTGCCGCCTCCCATACCTTCGCGCGTTTCTCACGCAGTTCCAGAATCGTCATAATGAAATCCTCCTTCTTATCGCTTTAATAAATTAAGCCGCTCCATGAGTGCGTCCACGGAACGGCCGGTTTCTGTATCCGCAGCAGGGATTTTCGCCTGCGCCTGGATATCCGCCTTCGGTTTTTCCCCGCCATACTTGGCGGCCATCTTATTCAGCAGGGCATTGGTGACCGCCCTGCGGGAATACAGCATAGAACTCACGGGAGGCGGCAGCTTCTTTTCCTCCCCGTCCGTATCCCCCTCGCCTTCCTCCGGCTCCTTTTCCGGCTCTGCCTTTGCCCGCGCCATGATCTCATCCGCAAAGCCAAGCTCCACCGCCTTGTTTGCGTCCATCCACGTTTCCGCATCCATGAGGTGCGACAGCTTCGGCCGGGAAAGCCCGGTCTTTAACACATAGGCGTTGATGATGGACTCCTTCACCTGGTCGAGCATATCCATGGCCTTCTGCATCTCGGCATGGTCGCCCCAGGCGATGGTGGCGGGGTTGTGGATCATCAGCATGGAAACCGGGGATACCAGGACGGTGTCGCCTGCCATGGCGATCACGGACGCCGCCGATGCAGCGATGCCGTCAATCTTCACGGTGACTTTCCCCTTGTAGCCCGCGAGCATGTTATAGATCTGTGCCGCCGCCACGCAGTCGCCGCCCGGTGAGTTGATCCACACGGTAATGTCGCCCGTGCCGCTGTTCAGCTCATCCTTGAAAAGCTGCGGCGTGACGTCATCATCGAACCAGCTATCTTCCGCGATGGTGCCGCTCAGTTCCAGGATGCGCTCCTCCGCACCCGTTTCCTGATTTTTCACTTTCTTCCAGTTCCAGAACTTCGGATTTTGTTTACAAAATCTGTTTTCCATTGGGTTCCTCCTTCCCTTTTTGATATGCCGCCCCGGACATGGAAAGCGGCATCATGTTCCCGTTGATGAGGTACAGGTCGCCGCCCGCTTCCTCCGGGATGCGGTCGAGGTTCTCCAGCTCCCGGATGTCGTTTGCCGACATCCACCCGTTCTGCCGCCCCACGGCATAGCCGTTCATGCGGCTCTGGTAGTCGCCCCGGAGCAGGCCGTCCACGTTGAACTTCACAAAATATTTCTTTTTCTCCTCCGCCGTCAGCAGCGACCGCGCCATGGACTGCTCCCATCTCGATACCCACGGATCCAGGGTGTATTTCACGAACTCAAGGCTCTGCTGCTCGATGTTGGAGAAGCTGCTCTTTTCCAGGTCGCCCACCATGTGCGGCGGCACACGGAAAATCCGCGCGATCTCATTAATCTGGAACTTCCGCGTTTCAAGGAACTGCGCCTGTTCCGGGGAAATGGAAATCGGCGTGTACTTCATCCCCTCTTCGAGTACGGCCACCTTGTTGGCGTTATGGCTGCCGCCGAAAGTGGACTGCCAGCTCTCCCTCACCCTGGTCGGGTCTTTGATAGTGCCGGGATGCTCCAGCACGCCGCTCGGCTGCGCGCCGTTGGCGAAGAACTTCGCCCCGTACTCCTCGCAGGCTATCGCCATGCCGATGGCGTTCTTCGCCATGGCAATGGGGGAATAGCCCACCAGCCCGTCAAAGCCAAGGCCGGGGATGTGTAGCACCTCCGTGGGCGGAAGGATGACCGTGCTTCCCTTCACCGTGGGCGCGTCCTCCATGCTCACCGTGTACTCGTAATAGAGCTGCCCCCTGGAGTCCCGCTCCACGCCCATCCGATCCGGCATCAGCGGGTACAGCCCGATGACCTCCCCTTTGCCGTTGCGGATAATCTGCGCATAGGCGTTCCCCCACAGGAGCAGGTGCGTCATCAGCGTTTCCCGGAACACGAAGGAAGTCATCTCCGGGTTCGGCTC
>ERZ808051.1554-NODE-1554-length-14605-cov-4.065804_pt1 | contig 14605 bp, 8 predicted proteins | sample MGYA00380199_ERZ808051 | MGnify/ENA primary metagenome ERZ808051 (study PRJEB31490, sample SAMN06133391) | mouse gut metagenome | isolation source: J11 | host: mice | place: China: Chengdu | collected 2015-05 ...
TGCTGTATGCAGGCTGCAGGCGCGCGGTACTGGATTATGATAATGAAGGAAATATTGCAATCACAGAGGAGGTTTCCCTGAAATTCGGCAAAGATAAGATCCTTGCATCCCTTGGAGGCGGGAACGCGGCGCCGGCTGGGGAGGTTTTATCCGCAAACAGGGAGCTTTTGGAGAAATATGTCTCAGGGCTGATTCTTTTAAATCCGCACCGGATACGGGAGACGGAGAGCGCCATATCCCTGCCCTTTTATGTGCAGATAAGGGAGCTTGCGCTGAATAAGCTTCTGGAAATTTTTGCCCATGACAATGTTTGCGGGGTCACCGGAAATATTATCAATGACAATTACAGGGAGATTTTGACCCTGAAGGAGCTGTGCAGGGAGAATCATATTCCGGTGGAGAGCTTTGAAGCGGCCTTCCGGTGGGAAGACTTTAAGAAAAATTCGGACGGCATGGTGCCGGTCATCGTGCAGGACTACCGCACGTCGGAGGTGCTGATGATGGCTTACATGAACGAGGAAGCCTATCAGCGGACCCTGTCTACCGGGAGGATGACTTATTTTTCCCGTAGCAGGAGCGAGCTGTGGCTGAAGGGCGAGACCAGCGGACACTTCCAGTACGTGAAAAGCCTGACCGCGGACTGCGACATGGACACGATTCTGGCGAAGGTTTCCCAGGTGGGCGCCGCCTGCCATACCGGCGCAAGAAGCTGTTTCTTTAATCAGATCCTTCAAAAGGACTATGAGGTGGCGGACAACCCGCTTTCGGTCTTTGAGGAGGTGCTGAATGTAATTAAGGACAGAAAGGTACATCCCAAGGAGGGCTCATATACCAATTATCTTTTTGACAAGGGAATCGACAAGATTCTTAAGAAGCTGGGCGAGGAGGCTACCGAGATCGTCATTGCGGCAAAGAATCCCAACGCAAACGAGGTGAAATATGAAATCAGCGACTTCCTCTATCACATGATGGTGCTGATGGTGGAGAAGGATGTGAGCTGGGAGGAGATCACCACGGAACTGGCAAACAGGTGAGGAGGGCTTGGAGTTGTATCGTATAGAGGATACGGATTGCGTAAAGAAGCTGTTCGAGGGATGGGAGGAAAGCTTAATATGGACCTGCCTGGAGGGCGTAAACGAACAGGAGCAGGTCATGGGTGCGGTTTATGCGGACGATTTGGATGCACCCGGTTCGGCAATAGCGGTTTTGGGAGATTTCTGTTTTTTGGCGGGAGCCCCAAATCCGGAGCTGGTGAAATATAGGCCGGGGGGCGGGCAGAATTTTATAATCATGGTTCCGCAGAACGGACAATGGGCGGAGCTGATAGAAGGTATTTATCAAAATGCCGCCACAAAGGTGGAGCGGTACGCCATAAAAAAGGAAGCGGATGTTTTCGACAGAAAATATCTGAGCCAAATCGTCGGCAATATACAGGAGGGCTATTCTCTGCACAGCATAGACGAGGCGTTGTATAAACGGTGCTGGGAACAGCCCTGGTCAAGGGATCTGGTAGCCCAGTTTGAATCCTCCGATATATATGCCAGGTATGGGCTGGGCTTTGTGATCCTGAGAGACGGAGAGATTGTAGCCGGCGCCTCCTCCTATTCCGTATACAGGCAGGGCATAGAGATCGAAATAGACACCAGGAAGGATTACAGAAGAAAGGGATTGGCGTTGATCTGCGGAGCAAGGCTGATTCTGGAATGCCTTGACAGAGGCTTATATCCCAGCTGGGACGCCCAGAACAGGGCTTCCGTGGCATTGGCCCAGAAGCTGGGCTATCATTATGCATATGCGTACACCGCATACGAGATCCGCTGGGACAGCTGACCAGCTCAAGGAGCGGAAGAAAAAGGGGACTGACAGAACAGTTCCCAGACACACAGGGGAGACTGTTGACGGTATTATGAATCAGAAGGATTTGACAAAGGGTTCCGTATTCCCGACCATGTGTTTATTTGCGCTGCCCATGATACTTGGGAATATACTGCAGCAGGGATACAATGTTGTGGATACATGGGTGGTAGGGCGTTTTGCGGGCTCCAACGCATTGGCGGCAGTGGGGTCCGCCTTTGCGCTGATGACGTTTTTGACATCCGTTTTGCTGGGGCTCTGCATGGGCAGCGGAGTGGTATTTTCATTATGCTTTGGCAGACAGGATGAAAAGGGGCTTGAAAACAGTATTTGCGCTTCTTTTTTAATGGTGGCGCTCATAGCGGTGCTGCTTACGGCAGCGTCGATTTTGGGTGTGGACAGGATTTTGGTCTGGATGAATATTCCCCCGGAGATTAAGGATATCACCAGGGATTATCTGATTATTATTTTTTGGGGAATTCCTGCCGTCGCCATATATAATTTCTTCGGCGCGTATATAAAGGCGCTGGGAAATTCGGTGATTCCTTTGGTCTTTTTGGGAATATCCACCCTGTTGAATATCGGGCTGGACATATTGCTCGTGGCGGTATACAGCCAGGGCACAGCCGGGGCGGCGATCGCAACGATTCTGTCCCAGTATATATCCGGCTTTGGAATCGGGATCTATACCCTGGCGAGAAGCCGGGAGGTCAGGCGGGCGTTTGGGCATTTCGGGATAAAAGGGCGCAGCATGCTGGAAATTGCCAATTACTCCGTCCTTACATGCCTGCAGCAGTCCGTAATGAATCTGGGTATCCTTATGGTACAGGGGATCGTGAACAGCTTCGGAACTACGGTTATGGCGGCGTTTGCGGCTGCGGTAAAGATAGACGCTTTCGCCTATATGCCGGTTCAGGAATACGGAAACGCGTTTTCCACCTTCATAGCGCAAAATGCCGGGGCAGGACAGAACGGACGGATCAGAAAGGGAATCAGATATGGGGTAATGACGGTTATATCCTATTGCGCAGCAGCGTCTCTGGTCTTGTGGTTTCTGGCAAAGCCGCTTATGCTTATATTTGTCAGCCCGGAGAAAACGGATATTGTTGAGGAGGGGGTGCGGTATCTGCATACGATAGGGCCGTTTTACTTCGGAATCGGCTGCCTGTTTTTGTTTTACGGGCTCTACCGGGCGATTGGAAGACCTGCGGTTTCCGTTGTGCTTACGGTTATCTCCCTTGGCACACGTGTCGCGCTGTCCTACACGCTGTCGGCGGTTCCCGAAATCAAGGTTGCAGGAATCTGGTGGTCCATCCCCATAGGGTGGGGGCTGGCCGATATGGCTGGTTTACTGTACTACCTTAAGATAAAAAGCACCTTGTTCCGGGATAAAAAGCGCTAAAAACCGCTTGTCCCGGGATACGGAGCAAGCCGCGCCATAATAATAGCCTGATCTTTAAAGTCTTAAAGTGCTTTACGCCGGCACCAAACCGTAATAACGTCAAAAAGCTGTCATATTATTGACAGCTTTTTTTAGGTTAAATTCTACATACCACTGTAGCACATATAAAAAGAAAAGTCTAGTTTTTTTTTCTCTTTCATGTATACTTTTAGCTGTGACAGTCAATAACCCCGTGGCAAAAAGCGGGGCAAGGAATTGGATGTGCCTCAATTTGAGAAAAAAACGGAGATTAGCAGCAGACGCCCGGAAAGGGCAGCCGCAGAAATGGAGTGAAAATGCGCAATACGGACAGACAGTGGGAAGAACAGTACCTGAGACAGACCCTTCAGATCGTGGAGCACAACCTGGAAAATTACGGTCAGGAGACAAAGCGTATGCAGGCAGAAATTGATGAAATGCTGGAGCATTACCACGACAATGATGTGGAGCTTTGGACACTTTTGAACAACACCATCACCTTGAACGAGCATATGAAAATGGCTTTGGCAAGAAACGAGAAGGCAAAGAAAAAGCCTTACTTTGGCAGAATCATTTTTTGGGATGATACGCTGGGAATAGAGGAATCGCTCTATATCGGAAAGGGCGGTATCTCGCAGGACAGCACTCACCAGATAGTAGTGGACTGGCGCGCGCCGGTGGCAAACGCCTATTATGAAAACGGGCTGGGAAAATGCAGCTATCTTGCGCCGGACGGGAAGAAGCTGCCCATCGATCTAAAGCTTAAGCGGACCTATGAAATCGATGAAGGGAGGCTTATCGGCTATTTTGACACTGAGGTTGTGGCCAACGACGACCTGCTGATGAAGTATCTTTCCAAGAATAAGCAGGCGGTGCTGGGTGAGATCGTGGCGACTATCCAGAAGGAGCAGAATGAAATTATACGCAAATCCCCCTATCACAATATCATTGTACAGGGTGTTGCAGGCTCCGGAAAGACCACTGTGGCAATGCACAGAATATCCTACATTCTGTATAATTATCAGGAGCGTTTCCGCCCTGAGGATTTCTATATTGTGGGCAGCAACCGGATCTTGCTTAATTATATAACGAGCGTCCTGCCGGACCTGGATGTGCACGGGGTCAGGCAGATGACCATGGAGCAGCTTTTTATTCGCCTGCTGTACGAGGACTGGGATGAAAAGAAATATCATGTCAAGCCTGTAGCCGGGTGCAATGAGGCGGCTCATCCAAATGAGGCAGGGAGTCAAATCGAACCGTTGCGCCTCGGCGAAGCCGTCAAGGGAACGGAGGGCTGGTACCGGGAGCTCACAGCCTTTATACGCAGGCTGGAGAGGGAGAGCATTTCCACGGAATCGGTCTTTTTAAATCCGAGGCAGTTTGTGGAGGGGTTAAGGGACGGAAAGAACGGCATTTATGACATGACGCAGGAGGACAGGGTACAGGACGGCGCTCATGCAGTACTCCGTAATCAGGCGCTGCATGGAGGCAAAGGGGATACGCAGGCTCTGCATGAGAGCAAAACCTCTCATAACTCACAGCTGGTAGAGCTTGTGTCGGGGGGCGCGGTGGCGCGGTATGTCAGCCAGAACCCGAATATTTCCGTTCAGAGCAAGATCAATATGCTGAATGAGCGACTGCTCATCAAGGTCAGGGACGAGTTTACAGGCAAGGGCATCAAATATACCGAGGCTGAACGAAAGGCGATACTGAAAGCATACCGGGGCAGATATGGAGGCAAGGAATGGAAGAAACCGATCTTTGAGATTTATCGGGAGTTCCTTAGAGAGCAGCGGGACAAGGGCTATGGGGTACAGATACCTTCAGACGCCTTCGATGTCTACGATCTGGCGGCGCTGGCTCTGATCTACAAGCTGGTGAAGGAGACGGAGGTCATCAGCGAGGCGCATCACATCGTTATCGACGAGGCACAGGACTTCGGCATGCTTGCTTACCATGTGCTCCGCACCTGTATCAAGGACTGTACCTATACCATTATGGGAGATGTATCCCAGAATATTCACTTTGGCTATGGGCTGAGCGACTGGGAGGAGCTTCGCAGGCTTATGCTTGCCGGTCCCCGGGACAGCTTCGGCATTCTGAAAAAGAGTTACCGAAACACGGTGGAAATCTCCAATTTTGCAACCAATATTCTGCGCCACGGCAGTTTTTCGGTCTATCCGGTGGAGCCCATCATCAGGCATGGTGCGGAGGTGACGGTGGAGGAGCTGAAGGTTTCCGATTGTTCCGAATCCCCCGCTCATATGGAGAGAGGGCTATCCATGGAAAAAGTGCCTTCCATGGAAAAAGTGCCTTCCATGGAAAAAGTGCCTTCCATGGGAAAAGAGCCTTCCATAGAAAAAGAGCCTTCCATAGAAAAAGAGCCTTCCATAGAAAAAGAGCCTTCCATGGAAAAAGATCCTTCCACGGAAAAAAGGATTTCAATGAAAACAGATCCTTCCACAGAAACAGGGCAGCATTTCTGTGAAAAAGAGTTTTCAGGGCGGGCGGCGGATATCTGCCGGCGCTGGCAGCAAAACGGATATGATACCATCGCGGTGGTCTGCAGGGACGGGAAGGCAGCACAAAGCGCCGCTTCCGCACTGTCCCGGCATATTGAAATCATGGAAAGCGATTTGGAGAAGGCTGATTTCGGAAGCGGTATTATGGTGCTGCCCGTGGAATACACGAAGGGGCTGGAGTTTGACGCGGTGCTGATCTGGAATCCCACAAGAGAGGATTACCCGGTGGACGACGGACATGCCAGGCTGCTATATGTAGCCGCCACCAGGGCGCTGCATGAGCTTTATGTGCTGCACTCCGGAAATCTGACGGGGCTTATCGCCGACCCGGTTCCCGATAAGCTGGCTGAGGATAGCTGTGAAAAAAGTGAGAAGCCAGGGAATGACAAAGCTGCCCGGCAGGATGCGCTTCTGGGCAAAGAAGCTGCGGTACGGCAAGCTGAAGCTGAGGCTGTGGGGCAAGCCGAGGCTGTTCGTTACGCAAAGCAACCGCAGCAAAACAAAAACGCCGTCCGTCCAGCCGCAGACATTTCCCTGTCCAAAAGCGGAAGGGGTCAGAAAAAGCCGGTTGTTGTCATACAGCCCTCACATCAATCCGCGCCCCGGTCTGAAAGACCGGCGTTTCGGGAGCCTGCCGTGAAAACGCCCGTTCTGGGTGAGACTCGGTATCATTTTGGAGATATGCCTGCTACAGAGATGCTCCGTCCGGCAGGGCACTCCAAAATCAATCTGTCTGTAAAGTGGTGCCTTAAGCGTGAGGACGGGCTGTATCTTCAGAGTCAGTACGGCAATTTGCGCATCAGTCCCGTGGCAAGCGGCATTGTCCGCGTTACCTTTGCAAAGGGCGGCGAAATCAAAGCGGGCAGACATCCGATGATTGCGGTGGACAGAGTGGAAAAGGGCTGGAAATACCGGGACAACGGAAGGGTGATCGAGGTTTTCACGGGAGAGCTGCTTTTACAGGTGGACAAATCAACGGGCGCCATCTGTTATATGACGCCGGAGAAGAAGCTGCTGCTTGCGGAGCGGAAGCAGGAATGCAGGCAGATAGAATCCCTTCCTCAGACGGCAGGTCTGCGGCGGGACGGTGCCCGGGCGCAGACTACCGGCATCCGGAGCTGGCTTTTTACGGACTGGCAGAAGGGGGAGCAGCTGTTTGCCCTGGGACCGGAAGGGCAGCCGGGGCTGGGGCTTAGAGGAACGGCAAGGATTCTTTCTTACCAGGGAACGCAGGACGGTCAGAAGGCGCTGCCCTTCATTTTGTCGGACAGGGGCTATGGGCTTCTTCCGGCAGCCACAGGCATATGCTTTAGCTGCGACATTCCCGCCTATGGCTCATATCTCTATATGGAGACGGGCGGCCAAAATCAAGAAAATCATTTTATGGACTATTATGTCATTGCGGGCAGGCAGCAGAGGACCGTCATTAACGCCTATGCTTATTTGTGCGGGCTGCTGTAGTAGGGGATGAGGCTGTCAGTGGACGTTATGGTTTAAAATATTTATGTAAATTACATTTAAGTAATGAAATATGTCAAAAAATGTGCTAAAATGCTGACACAGAGGAAAATTGTGTCAGCTTCTGATTCCATGTGTGCCAAAGCGCACGAAAATACGGTAAAATGCTGACACAGAGGAAAATTGTGTCAGCTTCTGATTCCATGTGCGCCAAAGCGCACGAAAATGCGGTAAAATGCTGACACAGAGGAAAATTGTGTCAGCTTCTGATTCCATGTGTGCCGAAGCGCACGAAAAAAAGGTAAAATACACTCAAGGATTGGGGGGACGCGGCATGCAGGATACGATTTTGACAACACATGAATTGACTAAGAAGATCAAGGGCAAATACGTTGTTCACCATGTGTCTCTCACAATGAACCGGGGTGATATCTATGGCTTGATTGGCGCAGCCGGGGCAGGGAAAACCACACTCATGCGGCTGATCTGCGGTTTGGCTAAGCCAACGGAGGGTACTGTCAGCCTGTTTGGGGAGACGGCCGGAGGAAGGCGGCGGAAAATGCGGGAAAGAATGGGGGCAATGGTGGGGGAACCTGCCATTTATGAAAATCTGACTGTGCTGGAGAATTTGACAGTGCAGAGCAGGTATTTCCGTCATCCGTTTTTTAAAGAGGAAATGAAGGAGCTTCTGGAGCTGGCGGGGCTTGAAGATGCGGAAAAGAAACTTGCAGGCGGGTTATCAAAGGGGATGCGGCGGCAGCTTGGAGTTGCTCTCGCCCTGGTGGGAAATCCCGAGCTTATCATATTGGATGAGCCCTATCTGGAGATTAGCGACGAAAGGATGGAGCAGCTGCGGCGGCTTCTTATAAGGCTAAACAGGGAGAGGGGGCTTACCATACTTTTTGGAAGCGTTACGGCAGAAAGACTTCCCGAGCTTGCCACACGTTACGGCTTCCTGCATGAGGGCAGGCTTGTAAGAGAGCTCTCCGTGTAGGAAGGAAAGGCAGCGTTTGAACGGAAAATGCTGCCGGGGAAAACAAGGTATTGAATCAGGGAGCAACACAGCGGTTTAAATGGGGGATTTTGATGGGACGGATGTTTGTCAGCGAGCTGTTAAAAGTAAGGCGTAATAAGTCATTAAAAAAGGCATGCGTTTTGTATGGGGCTTTGATTCTCTTATGTGCCATAAACACAGGGGGTGAGCAGAATCTGGGATACTCCGGTATTCGTGCGCTTTTTATGGCGCCATGCTATCAGGCGCCGTGGTCATATTGGATTTTTGGGGCATTTTCCGTCCTTTTGCTGGGCGGGGAGTATGACGGGAGACTGTTAAAAAACGCCTTTGCCTGCGGGATAGGCCGTGGAAAATATTATGCTGTAAAAGTGATTTCGGTCTATTTTGCCTGTTTTTTGCTGTTTATTTCATCGATTGTGCTGATAACCTTGATCCGGACGGCACGCTTTGGCTTTAACCCGGACGGACTGATAATTGAAGATTTCCGGCTGAAGGTCTTAGTCTTTAACGGCATGGCACTGGCGGTGATTTTTGCCTATGTGTCGCTGTTTAATCTCCTCTGCATCGTGTTTCGCAGCTCCGGGCTGCCTTTTATACTGGGAGTCGCAGTCACCTTTCTTGATGCTGTGTCCACATTGCTGTCAGACAAATACTACGGGAGTCTGATGGAATATCCGAAAAATCTGTTTTCCATCATTCAGGTGATGAGGAATGAAATAAAATCCGTGGATATCCTGAAGCCGGACTTTCTGGGCATGTACATTCCCTGCCTGTGCGTGGGGGGCGTTTCGCTGCTGGCGGGCTATGTGCTGTTTAAGGTCAGGGATGTGGAGTGACAGCTGTATTTTGGTTTTGTGTGGAATTTGACAAGGCTTCCACCCAGTCTTCAATTTTTTCTTCATAGTCGGCGGATATCATTCCGTACAGTTTTTCGGAGGAAATTCCGCCGATCGCAACATGGCTTCTGTCCATGAAAACAACGATCCCAAACAGCACCAGAGCGATAAAAAAACGCAGCTTAAAAGAGGAGACGGAATCGCCTTCGGAATCAGGCAGTACATTTTCATCATAATACAGAGATCGATTATAATCGGGTCTCTCGGCCGCCGAGGTTCTCCCGTACAGGATTCGTTCTCTGTTTGACATATCGTATTGGTTTTCGTTATAGCGGGAACGGACCTGCTGCACCAGCTGCAGCTTTTTTTCCATCGTGGTGAAATCACTCATGGCTTTGCGCCTCCGGAATGCTTTAATAAAGCTTATGAAACAGTTGTCTGTTTAGAACCTGGAAAAATTCATGAGAGCAGCTAATAATAACTCTTTGTTTTTTGTTGACAGAGTAAAGATATTATAGTAATATAAAAATAAACAGCATGTCACATGTGTAATATAGGTGTTGTACATAATGGCAGGCTGCATAAAAATTTTAATGGGGAATGCAATTATGAGAAATTTGACTATAAATGGAAAAAAGTGTATCCTTGGAAGCAAGTCTTTCCAAGAAAAAAGATCTTTCTCGGGAAGAACGTCTTTCCGGAGCAAAATGGCAGCTACGACGCTGGCTGTTGTACTGGGTGTTTCGGCGCTTGGAGGGAGTGTACAGGCGGTTGCACAATGTTCACATCCGACACTTGTTAACCCGGTATGGGTGCCTTGGGATTATGTGCAGGCCACAGGCACCTTTCATAATGTGACATTTCGAGCGAAATATCAATGCTCTGTCTGTGGCGATTATTTTTGGGTTGACGAATATAAAACCGTGTGGGAGCCTCATTCCTATGACCTGTATATGAATGGTCATTGTTACTGCAGATATTGTGGTGAGGAGGATGAGTTTTATCATTGATCCCTGAGGCAGCAATAAGAAATGCCGGAGCGAATAAGGCGGGGCCGGACGGAGACTGCCTTATTTACTCCGGGCACAGGAGGTATACATCATGGCGGATTGGAACGGAAGAACGCCATTTATAAGCTCCATAGACGGATTATGCTGGAAAAGCAGCTTCCTTGCTTTGGCGGCGCTTCTTTGTCTGTGCACGCTTCCCGGCTGCAGCGGGCCAGGGAAGGATAAGCAGAATCAGGAAAGCACGCAGGTTGACAGACCCGATCCGGTCGAAGGTGTGGTCTATGATATTTTTTCGGATATAGAGCTTGTGGTAGGCGTGGATTATGAAGACATAGAGGGCGTTCCGCACAACGTTCAGTTTTTCCGTGGGGAGCCGGTCATTTTGTCAAAGCTGGTCAATAGTGAGGATGAAAAGCATACCGCCGATATCTGGCTGTACGGTGCCGGGGGGAAGTCAGAGCCTGTTGTGGAAGGGCTGCCTGCTTCGGAGATACGATATGGCGACGGATTTTTGGATGAGGAGGGCTGTTATTATCTCTTGAAGGTAGACAGGCAGAGGACTATCACCACTGTCACAAAGTATGATCATTCAGGGAAAAAGGCTTATGCCCTGGAGAGGGCTACCGAAAACCTGCAGAAGTGCAGCCTGGGAGAAGGAAAAATGGCACTGCTCTATAAGGACAACGCGACCAACAGGATGGTTTTTGAGCTTTTGGACACGGCCACGGGAGCGGTTTCCGAGGTTAAGCTGAAGGATACGGCACGCTTCTGGAAGACTGTCTGGCTGGGAACCGACGGAGCTGCCCCATACCTGTTGGATACGGACGGCATCTACAAGGTAGATCCGGAGAACGGGGAGATTACCGAGTGGCTAACCTTTGGCGGCACCTCCTATGCACTGGGAGCGGAAACTTTTTTTGAAAAGGGAAACATTGACAGCTTTCGGATAGAGGAAAACGGGGATGTGAAGATCCTGTGGGGGGCAATATTGGGGGTCTCAATCGCGGAATCCTTGAATGTCCCTGCGGGCGCAGCCAGACTGGAAACCATACAAAGAAGGCCTTTGGACGAAAGCAGGACGATCCTGACCATGCGTGTAAGCTGGGTCCCCTACCAATGGCTGAAAAACCAGATAATGGAATTTAATAAAAAAAGCCGGGATTATTACGTGCTGGTGGATACGGCGGATACTTCTCAGACATTGGTGGAACTGGGCACAGGCAAGGGACCGGACATCCTGTATGGGGACCATATGCTCGGAGATTCCCTGTACAGCCTGATTCAAAAGGGGGTGTTTGAGGACCTGACGCCCTATATGGAGCGTTCCGGAGTAAGACCGGAGGATTATTTTAACATGGCATTCTGCAGCTATGGAAGCGACGGCAGGGTGTATGGGATCAATCCAATCGCGAGTGTATGGGGACTGGCAGTGGACAGCTGTCTTCTTGGAGAGGAGAACAGCCTGGGAGACATAGACAGCTTCCTGGACGCACTCCTGGAGTTGGGGGATACAGCGGTCTATGCCACAAACCAGGATTCCGGAGAAGTCCTGCAGCGTCTTCTGCAGAGCTCGGATAATCTTTGGGGGATGGTCGACTGGGAAAAGGGCACCTGCAGGCTTGAGGGGGAATTGTTTGTAAAGCTGCTGCAGGCGGCGAAGAACCTCGGCGACAGCGACAGAAAAAGCTATTCCCCGGTTGTGGCAGATATATTTATAGGCTTTTCAACTAATATATCTTTAGAAGACAGCATGTATGCAGGGAAAACGGTCACAGGTGAGCTTTTTGACGACGGATGCCATGGATGGGCGAAAAGCCACCTTAGTCTGAAAATAAACGCAGGTTCATCCAATAAGGAAGGCGCATGGGAATTTTTGAGTTATCTTCTAAGCAGGGAGATACAGGAGATGAAGGATCTAAGCGAGATACCGGTACACAGGGGGGCATTTGCCACAAGGGCAGAGGAAGAAATAAGTAATGAATTCAGATATAAGGAATTGACCGGGGAGGATGTGGCATGGGTTGAAGCATGGTATGAGGACACAAGGTTTATGTCTGCCCGAGTCCAGCCGCTGATAGATATCATTAAGAATGAGGCCGGGGGATACTTTGACGGATCTAAGGATATCGAACAGGTGCGCCATGCGATAGAGAACCAGATACAGCTTTATCTGGATGAAAGGCGCTGAAAGAAAAAAACGGGAAAAAGTCCAAAATTCATATTGACATATGATGGTAATTCGTTTACAATAACATGCGTAGCTAAAAACAAGTATTAAGGAAAGGAGGCAATTGCAATGACGATGTTGAATGTGTTTCAGGCTATTGAGAACCAGGTCAGTGAATGTATTGTCTCCCGGGTTTTAGGCGCTTAGTTATATGCAGAGGCGGTTCCTGTGGAACGTCGTAAGCGGATAAGCTTTGTTTTAATAAGCAGACGGACGGCATGACATACACTGGTATGGTCGTGCCGTTTTTTTGTGCGTCTGCGTCAAAAGAGAAATTCGTAATTGAAGACTCTTTTCAGGGGCGGCACTGAATGCATATAGGGTTTAAAACCATGGGAGTGAGGTTCATGCCCGCTAAAGCGGGCAGATGGGAGTTAATGTGAAAAAGAGCATTTCACAATCCTGATTTGAGTGCCCGCTAATGCGGGCAGATGGGAGTTAGAGGGAGATATGAATTTACCAAACAGTTTCACAAAAGTTATAGAAAGGTATGGAATCGGGAAAGAGGAGATTGTGTTTGCCGCTCTGGCGGATCTGGATGATCAGTTTCGTTTTGCGGATTCCGTTGTGGCGGTCACGGGTAAAAAGCTGATTGTTGCAAGATATCCATACAGGGAAAAGCAGGAATACCGTCTGGGAGGATATGACAGCTGGGCATTACATAAGGACGAGACGGAGGCGGAGCCTGCGGTTCTTTTTTATGACCTGGAGGATGTTGAGAAGTTGGAGGTTCTGCGTCAGGTCAGCACCGGTGTGCTGATAGGGAAGATAAAGGGAGCGGAGCAGTATCTGTGCCAGTTTTCCAATACCAAGATGGAAGCCTTTATGAGGATATGCCGTCTGATGGAAAAGACGAAAAAAGGGGAGGAGATATCTAAGGAGGACCTGGATGTAAAGCGCGGTAAGGAGTGCTGCCCCAAATGCGGCATGATCTATCCGGATCAGGAGCGCAAGGTCTGCCCCAAGTGTATGGACAAGAGCTCCATTCTCTGGAGGACGGTAGGGTATTTTAAGCCATACAAGGGCAGGCTGTTTGTGATGATGCTCTGTTATTTGGCGACGGCGGGTTTAAACCTGGTGTGGCCTTATCTGAGCGGTACTGTCCTGTATGACAAGGTGTTGGCGAAGGACGAGACATTTCTGGCGGCGATGAACTTCCCGGCGGGCAGGTTCCTGCTGGCGCTGGGCGTTCTGGTTATCGTGATGATATTGACGAAGGTGCTGATTCAGTCGCTGGGTATTTTGCAGGGAGTGCTGACGGCAAGAATTGCCCCGGATGTGGTGAGCAGGCTCAAAAGCCAGGTGTTTGACTCCATGGGAAGGCTATCTATCAGCTTTTTTACCAAACGGCAGACAGGCGGGCTGATGACCCGTGTCTCCGATGACGCGGATGAAATATCGAGCTTTTTCATAGACGGAATCCCTTACTTTTTTATCAATGTGGGGACCATTGTTGCAACCTGTGTAATAATGATTGTGCTGAATCCATTGCTGGCTCTGGTGTCCATCGTGCTCATGCCGGTGCTTTTCATTATCAGCTACCGCATGATGCCGAGAATGTGGCATTATTACGGTAAGAGACACCGGGCCAACAGAAGGCTGAACAGCCAGATGAACGAAAACCTGACCGGAGCCAGGGTAGTAAAGGCCTTCGGGCAGGAGGAGCAGGAGAAGGAACAGAGGAGGAGCAGGGGGAGGAGGAGCAGGAGGAGGAGGAGGAGGAGAAGGAACAGAGGAGGAGCAGGGGGAGGAGGAGCAGGAGGAGCTGCGCATTGAGCTGGAGAAGACCATTAAAAAGGGTGAAAAGGCCCGCCAGCGGCTGGCTGAGGCCAATCTGCGGCTGGTGGTGTCCATCGCCAAGCGGTATGTGGGCCGTGGTATGCAGTTCCTGGACCTGATTCAGGAGGGCAACCTGGGTCTGATTAAGGCAGTGGAGAAGTTTGACTATGTGAAGGGCTTTAAATTCTCCACTTACGCCACCTGGTGGATTCGTCAGGCTATCACCAGGGCCATTGCCGATCAGGCCCGCACCATCCGCATTCCGGTGCATATGGTGGAAACCATCAACAAGGTGATTCGGGTCAACCGTCAGCTGCTCCAGGAGCTGGGCCACGACCCCACCCCCGAGGAAACCGCCGCCGAGATGAACATGCCCGTGGACAAGGTCCGGGAGATTTTGAAGATTGCCCAGGAGCCCGTGAGCCTGGAAACCCCCATCGGCGAGGAGGAGGACTCCCACCTGGGGGACTTCATCCCCGACGAG
>ERZ808051.1555-NODE-1555-length-14601-cov-5.765147_pt1 | contig 14601 bp, 17 predicted proteins | sample MGYA00380199_ERZ808051 | MGnify/ENA primary metagenome ERZ808051 (study PRJEB31490, sample SAMN06133391) | mouse gut metagenome | isolation source: J11 | host: mice | place: China: Chengdu | collected 2015-05 ...
CGGCTGTATCCTTCCCACTGCCGGGCAGATTGGGGACTTTCACCCGTTAGAACGTGTGCCCACCGGGCACACCAAAATAACTCACGGCGGATTTTTTCGCCCTGAGATCCATTTTTGTATAGTTCATCCTGTCTCATACGATCTGTACTTGCCAGGTTCATTTGAACCTCACCCATTACTGGCATACCAAGCATTTCTTCTACAGAGAAATCAATAGGCTCACCCCAGTTATCATCAACTGCATTCCTCACTTCACCAGGAAATACTGATAAATCCAATAACTCACCCTGTTTATACTCACCATCATAATAACCTTCTACTGGCTTGTATTTTAAAGATTTATTGTATGCCAGACATTCCCTATATAATGCAATCACGGCAGCAGGATCATTATACTTCTTTGCACCATCACAATAAGCATTGTATCTCAGCTTGATCGCCCTTCTGTCAAGTTTTTCAACAAAATCTTCACACTCTACAATATCAGAATATTTTTGCGCTTCTGCAATAATAACATCCTTATCACAATATCTGCCATATGAATTATTCAGCTTTTGATATGTACCATTCGCCCTGCGCTTTTTATGCCTGTATACATAAATAAGCTGCATCTTCTCTAGCTGTTCCAGATAATCATTGATGGTTCGTTTACTTGCTCCCCATAAAGCCGCCATATCATCCTGAGACATATGCCATTCTTTGGTTCGATTATTTATTGTTCCTATCAAATTTACATAGAAAGTAAACACATTAAAAGGTTTGTTGGATTCTGAAAATATTTTCTGCATTTCCCATAATTCCAATACAATAAACTTTTCTTTATTTGAATTTACCTCTAATCCTTCATTTGAGATTACATAATTATCTCCGCTTTGGTCTAATATTGTAATTATTTTTCTTTCTGCAAGTGTAGCTACAGCATCCTTGATACCATTATATAATCTTCTGCCATTTTTTCTCTTATCAATCCATAGTCCAGTCATTGTATAAGATATTTCTGATATAGAAGTAAACAAATAATCATGCTTGCCACTATGTAGACCATTTAGTATCATCATTACAGGTAATTCCGTAATGCTCAATTCTTTTGATCTTTCTAAAAATAATTTCAGCATAATAATTACGCCCTTTCTTCCTAAGTACCATTTTGTACACAAACGTGTTACTTTTTGCAAATCCTCCTAGGACAAGTGTACACAAATGTGTTGATTTCGGTACTGCTACTAAAGGAGATACCTCTTACTACAAGAGATACATTCTTACCCCTAACGGGGATAAGATTTAGCTTATTGTTCTGTCTGTATTTCTTCCCTATATTTCTTTTCTAACTGTCTGTATTGTTTGGTCAGCATAAATATAATAAATGTGTTTCCTGTCTTGTCATGTGTACCACATCCAATAGGATGTACTCCCTGTTTAAACATCCAGTTACATTCCTCTAAATCATAATTGTAATAAATTCCCTTCATATCCATCTCTCCGTTGACTTAATATATCCACTGCTTTATTCTCTATTTCCTGTAATGATTTATCATTTAATGCTGGAATCCAAAATGCTGTGTCTGATTGCTTTGTATATGGAAAATTAAACGTATAATCTCCTATAGAACAATCTAACATTCCGCAATTCTTATGAATCGCTAAACTATTTAACTGATCTACTGATTTCTTAATTGTTTTGTCTATGCAGATTACATCATAATCAGTATCAGACATCCTTTCAGAACAAATAGAATCCTCATACGAATAATGTACTGTTTCCTCTGGCATACACTGAATCAATATCTCTAAATCAGCTTTATCTATCAATGATAAATATGTAGGACATTTTTCTTGTAACAGTTCCATATCACGTAGTATCTTCTTATTATCCTGTAATTCAGATTTAAACCGTTTCATAATTTCTGCTTCATACATAACATCTGCCCTGTTAGGTTCTTTCCTGTTTGGATTCTCTGTTAAGAAATTTGTATATACTTTTTCATACCGATATCCATAATTGGATTCAGCATATAACCTGTTCCATGTCGGATTTTTAATTATCTCAAAGTATTCTAAATTCACATTTTCATCAACTTTCCCATTTTCATTAAACTCTGGCTGATACTTTGCGATCTCATACTGTTCATACATGTATGCTTCTGTCCTACTTCTAAATTCTGCATAATCAACATATAGAACTTGATTATAGCAGTAATCTCCTAAATGTCCGTGTTCAAAATGTTGTCTTAATCTTTTGAATAGATCACCGCAACTACCTGTATAAATTATTTTCTCATCCTTATTGAGAAATCTGTAAACATATCCTTTCAAGTTACACCACCTTTTTGTTTTTTTGCATGATAACTAGGACTGCAAATAATTTGAAGTCCATAAATACTACTTCTCTTTTTAAAAGGACTGAACATTTCATTCAGCCCTTATTAATCTTTAAAATATTCAATTTTCATATAATTGGAATTATTGTGTAGAATCACACAATCGACATTGTTGATAGTTATTAGATTTTTCTTGAACTTCGGTTTTACAGTTTGTTTTGACTGCTCTGTAAGGGCAATTATATTTCACAATCAATTATTCGACCATAAGGCAGCAGTCCTCTAATAACAATCATCTGCTACCAGAAAATCAACCGCTTTCTTGATCCGTGTCATTTCATTACTATATATCCTGTATGCCATATTTTTAGCCAATTCTACAGAATCATATCTTTCAGGCTCTGATCTCCTGATACTTCCTTTACCAAAAGTATACAGGCAATATTTATTTTCTTTTGGTTCATAGTTGATACGAAATTCTATTTTAATCCATCCGCACAAATTGATTTCACAATGGCTACAGACAATCACATTTTCTGAAATATGATCTTTCCACTCTAATTCTTTGAATTGCATATAAGTTTACCTCATCTTTAACCTTTCCCATATTCCTGGGAATCAACTATTTTCTCTCAACGGACACCACTTAGGACTTGTTTTCGGTAAATTATCAACGCCCAACTTTCCCATATCGTCACTTCTGTCTACATGGTCGCAATAATATATCCTGTTGGCGAAATCATACATTCTCGTATATTCGCATTCAGCGCAATTTTGCTCCCTATTATTCAATTCCATATGTATTTACTCTTCCCTCCCTATTTCGTCAATCTTATCAGTCAGCGTCTCACTTGCATGAAATTTCATCACTCTATGTTCCGGTATAACGCATTCTGCTCCACTTAAAGGTACTCTGCCCCTTCTTTCTTTAATTGTTTTCATCTCAAATCTGCCTAATCCCACTAATAGCACTTTCTCTCCCTCTGCCATACATTCCATCAACGTTTCAAAGAACAGATCAAGTCCCTGTTTTGCTGCTTTCTTTGTGATACCGCCATTTTCCGACATCCTGTCTATAAATTCTTTCTTTAATACTGCCATTATACTTCTCCCTTCGTTTTATGTTCTTACTGAAAATCCTTTGCTCTTTAGATAATCTAATGCCAATCTTAAAAGTTCTCCATTATCCAGCGTCTCACGCATTGTATCATCCCATACATGAGGCTTGTGATCTACTTCTATACCGCCATGAAGACCTTCATTTGCCCACTTTGCTACTTGATATCCAGATACATTTCTGTAGCTGTTCATAGCATCCGTATCAATATATACAGTTGCCCGGACACCGCCTTTATATGGTTCCGCATCTACCTTTACTGCTGAGAATAGAAAATCTTTTGTTCTCTGATAGCTTGACGGTTCATATCCTGAATAGTAGTCTTGCAGGAAATAATTCAACGTCTCATATATCCTGTCTGCCAACTGGTCAGTCATTTTCAATAGTGTTGGTTGTAGTGCTTTTGCAAGTTCTTTCATGTTTTTTACGTGTACTGCCATTATTTTTCTTCCTTTCCGGTGCTTCAATCACCATAAGATTTCTTGCGTTGTAATCACTTCTGTCATTTTGGAACGGTTTAAAGAATACAAAATAACCAGAGTCTATATACTCACCGTTCAGTTTTGAATGATGAATAAAATACATATTACCATCTTCACCTCGGATAAATCCAAACTTTCTGTCATGGAAATATTTCGTTACATGTCCATACAATATAATCATTCCTCCTCTATGGCTTGGTATTTACAGCTACTATGAAATTGTTATTTTAAGTTACATGGGATTAATTGATATAGAGTGTCCTTCTGACGCTCTATTAGGCTCATACAGGCGTTTTAGAATTAGATGCGGAGATTTAACGTGATTCATTGTTAAACCACATAAATAAGCCCTCTAGCAATCATGTAATAATACGACTGATAGAGGACTTATTTAAATGTCCTAACAACGTATTTACTTGTCACGATGTACAGAATTTCTCCTTTCCTGTGCAAATTTCTGTTTTGAAAAGTCATAATGATTACCAAGTAATCAAAGGTAATCAAACCGAAATCGCCGAAACCATTGATTTTTCTAGGGTTTTGACACTTTACTGGCGAGTTCGAGTCTCGCTATCTCCATATAAGAAGTGCCGGACACGCTTGCTTTAGCGGATTGCCGGCACTTCTTTTATCTACATTATTCTCACCAGAGGGATTATCTCCGATACCATTCTCCTGCAACTAAACCGCTTCCCTCACTCGATCCGCCCTGTCATCTTCTTCTGTTTTCAGCCCTTCTAATTCACCCCACCTTCATAGGCTCTGCAACTGTTCCTGACAGCATCCGTTTCTTTTGCCTCAGCAATATACGATGTTCCAAAACCGAGAACACTGATTTTATCGCCTGTTCATTTATTGATCCGATATTCCATGCCATCCTCCTATTGAATGCTCCGCCCCCTTCCTTATTGTATCAAACTGGCATTAAGGAAATCTTCAATTTTGTCAAAAGGAATCCGATCCGTCCGGTCATAAAGGTCAATATGCTCTGCATCCTCAACCACATACATCTCCTTCGGTTCCAAAGCCTTCTCGTATGCATGATCGCTGAAAAAGCGTGAGTGCGCCCTGTCTCCAACAATAAACAAGATCGGACGAGGAGAAATCTCATCCAGATGGGAAAGCAGGTCAAAATTGATAAAAGGGATATTGCTTGTCGTAGTAAAACCTCCCCTTGCACGTTCATGATGCCCGCGTTTCACAGCATAAAAGCGGAGCCATTCAGCCGCAGGTTCCTCTACTCCGGCAGGAACTTCCGCATAGGGTGTTTCCGGGAAGGCAGGGACATATTCCGGCATATATCCATTTTCCGCATCAGCCCAACGCTGTGCGGCAAGGGCTTTTTTTGCCTCCAGAATCTGTTCCGGGGTCTGCATCATCCTTGCCGCCGTACTCATATCATACATACTTGTCACAATCGCCGCTTTGATCCTTGTATCGACCTGTGCAGCAGCCAGTGCAAATCCGCCGCTTCCACAAATGCCAAGTACGGCAATCCTCTCCCGGTCAACAAAAGGCTGCAGGCCAAGATAATCTACACCCGCACTAAAATTCTCAGTGAACAGCTCAGGGGAAGAAACGTGGCGGGGCTCGCCTGCGCTTTCGCCCATATAGCAAGGATCAAATGTCAGCACCACAAATCCCCTCTGCGCCAGTTCATTTGCATAGACAGCCGGTCCCTGCTCCTTTACCCCGCCATAAGGTGCGCCAACAATCAACGCAGGGTGTTTCCCTGCTCTATCCAAATCCACCGCCGTATATAAATCCCCGGCAATCATAAGCCCATAGCGGTTCTGGTAACGGACGTGTACTCTCTCAACCTTTTCATTCAATTCACAAATATAATGGCTCATAATCTGATCTCCTTTTTTATTCTGATTTTTCAAGCGAAAATGTTACTGTAACATCCCCATCCCCCAAAGCTGCCAGTAAATCCTCTTTCGTTGCATTCTGGATTTTTCCCAGACGGGTAAAATTCCAGGAATTTGTGTCATAATAAATCGTGATACTCGTACCGAGGTAAAGAATCACATCTCCGGGTTCTGTTGTGATCTGCTCATCGTTCCTCGGCAGCGTATCCCCTGTTTCGCCTATCTTCTCAAAACTGCCGTAGTCATGCATATCAACTGTAAGCGGTTCTTCGGCAAGCAGATTCTTAAAGGCTTCGGCACTGGAATTATCCGAAAAGGCTGCTGTAAAGACCGTTTTCCCCGCCATAATATAAAACTGGTTCTGATCCACTTTTTCTTCCTCCTGCAGGTTGTTTTGTTGTTTGTCCTCATTTGAAGATTTATCTGTTTTTAAAGTTAAATCCTCTATGGAAGATGCACTTTGTATCTCTTCCGATTCCCTTTCTCCGATTGTTTCAGAGGTCCGTCCATCAATAGGATTCTGTGACGAGCAGGCGACAAGTCCGGGCAGAAGGAATATAACAAGCAGCAATATGAAAATTTTTTGTTTCACGTTCTACACCTCCCCGAACAGTGATCTAATCCATATGACCATCCCGAAAATGAACAGCAGACAACCGAAAATACGGCTTAGCGCGGTCTGGTGGCAGACAGCCTTTTCCCTGAAACGGCCTGCTGCAAACGAGAGTAACAGCCACCATATAAAAGTTCCCACCAGCACTCCAAGGACAAGCAGCGCTCCATTCAGAACAGTCATCCCTTCAGTCAGATTAAAATAGGAAAATGCAAACAGAAAGGTAAGGATTGCCGCTGGATTCGTAATGCCTACCACAAAAGCAGAAAGGAACATCGCCATTTCTGCGGATTCCTTTTTCGGCTCAAATTTCTTATGTGGCTTTCCGGCAAAAGAGCAGATGCCCATCGCTATAATAAACCCTCCGCCTATGACAGTGATGGCTGTCTGATATTTCAACAGGAAATCAGATACCAAAGTCAGCCCAAACGCTCCTATGGATGCATAGATGCAATCCGCAGCGGAAGAACCAAGCCCTGTTATAAGCCCTGCTTTTATCCCATGCTCTAAAGTCCTCTGGATGGTCATGGTTCCAACTGCACCAACAGGAACACCGAACAGCAGCCCTATTAGAATGCCTTTTAGCAAAAACAGCGCCAGTTCCATAGACCATCCTCCCTTTATGCTATTGCCCTGCCAGACTTTGATTGCCCACAGCAGACAGGCACATTTCCCTCCGTCTGGCCACAGATGAAAATTTCACCCTTTGAATTTTCATCATCACGAATGATCTCGCCCACAGAAGACACATAGATTTTGCCGGAAAGCGGGTTCTTAATGCTGTCAACCGGAGTAGTGATACACGCCTCCACCTCAGACTTTTCAAAGCACAGATCTGTGTCAATCATCTCACAGTTGATAAGTTTTAAATTTTTGCAATAGCATAGAGGCTGGGTTCCAATGATCTTACAATTTTCTAATGTCAGCCCATCCGAATACCATGCAAGATATTCCCCCTTGACTGTACTGTTTTTTACGGTTATATTTTCACCATGCCAGAATGCATCTTTGGTATCAAAGGTGCAGTTTTCAAAAACCGCATTTTTGATATACTGGAAGGAATACTTGCCCTTGAAAGTGACTCCCCGGAATGTGAGATTTTCAGAGCGCATCATAAAGTATTCGCTGACCGCAGTACTGTCCTCCATACGGATGCCCCGCACCGACCAGCCAAACTCCGGTGAAATAATATCACAGTCCCGGATAACCACATCACTGCATTCCCGGAGAGCCTTAATCCCATGCATCTTCGTATCCGTAATCTCAATATGGTCGGAATACCAAAGGGATGCACGGCAAAGTTCCGTCATTTCAGAACCTGAAATTTTAAGCCCATGGTCATGCCAGAACGGATAGCGGAGATTAAAAAAGCAGTTTTCGACCGCAATATGGGAACATTCCTTAAAGGCACTTTCCCCATCTGCCGGGCCGTCAAAAGAACAGCTTTTCACCAATACGCCTTCGCTCCCATAGAGAGCCCTTTCCATGTCAAAAGTCTGATTTTCAATGATTCTCATTACAGATTACCTCCTAAATTTTTTATATTTCATCGTGCCTGTTTCTTTCTGTTTTTAATCTGGTATACAAGATAGTCCAGACAATCAATCTGTTTTTCTTCCTCATGTACCCTCCTGAGGATACTCTCTCTGTGTTCCTCCAGCAAACTTAACTGATCCTTCCAGTCACCCTTGTCAAAATATCCCATAAAGCACCGTATTGTATCCAGGCTGCATCCCGCATCCCTTAAATTCTGAACCACTGCTTCTTTCGAACCATACCCTATTGTCTGTTCCGGTCTCATTTCTCTCATCCCTTTTATTCTGCTCATTCAACATCACTGATCACAACAATTTTATTTCCCCACCCTTCCAGTACGGGGTTGTTCTGGACAGCCTCCAAAAATGCCTCCGAATAATCAAAATATCCCACCGGAGTATATTCAGCAGCAACCTCTGCATCCTGATAAAAAAGGATGATACGGTTCGGTTCAGAATAATATACCATCCCGGCGCTTTCCTCCGTGATACTCTCCGGGGCAGAGGGGATTTCATAGCGGCTCGGAATATCATAATACTGCATGACCTCCCAATTATCATAATCATCATAATGGTAAATCGGCAGCCGCCAGTCACTGGTTCCCACATATTTCGCAATTACCGCCGCAGTATCATTATCATAAAGATGCATGGTATAGACTTCCCCTCCATCCCCGAACCGGACAACCAGATCTGCCGCCTGGGACTCATTCACTTCCGGCTCATCCGACTCTTCATTTTCTGTCTGCATAACAGGCTCCTGCGTTCCTTCCACATAAGGATTTTCTTCTCTGTCTGCACTACCGGATTCGGAAGAATTGCTGCATCCAGACAATAACATCCCTACGGCAAGAACCATACCAAATTTCACTAAAACATTTTTTCTCATCATGTGTCTCATGCCATAACCGGCTCCCGTAATAATTGCAACTTTTCCTTTCAACATTTCTTTTTCCATTTTGTTTTCCTCTTTTCTTTTAAAATTGATAAACGATCATTACTATTTGGCGACTAATACCGTAAGCCGCATTTTCCTTATTTTCTCCGCATCAAGCCATGCAAAAAGCATAAACAGCCCCGTTACCGTCACTATCGGGATCATGATATTCAGGGCAGACGGCTTCCCCGAAAAATTGCTGATTCCAAATTGCCTTAGAAGCGCCGCCACAAGGGGGTCAGTAAACAAAACAGCCAAGAGCGAACCGAGGACGGAGCCAGTCCCCGAAACAATCCCAAACCGCAGGGAAAAGGAAAGCCGTAAACGATCCGGTGGAAATCCAATGGCACGGTAAATCCCCAGATCCTTTTTTTCCATAGTAAGAAGTCTCCCTGCCGAAAGGGCAGTTACTACAAAAACAAATACCGACACCACGGCATACATAAAATGCATCAGCCACCTCATGGCGGAAAGTATCCCAAACAATCCAGGCCATGAATTTTCATGGAGATACACGTCCCCGCCATACAAACCTTCTAATGCCAGCATAACTTCCTGCTGTATTGACACATCCTCAAGAAAATAATGGACACACCACATTCCTGCCGTTTCCCTTCCGATTTTTGCATATCCATCCCTGCTAAGGCCGACATTTGCCCCCATATCATTTGCGCACTGGTAAATACCGGAAACCCTGTAAGGCATACTTCCTGTGCCCCCACCGACCGTAACCGTATCACCAATTCCCACATCCAAATCCGCAGCGACAAACTCTGTCAGCACAATCTCGTCCGCCTCCAGACAGGTTCTTCCGGAAAGGATGTGAAACCGCTCCGGCTCTGTGATCACATTTGCTGTGTAATCCACCCCGTTTACAGAAATACTGGGCATGGCAAGCATATAGCTGTCTGTAATATCCGTGTACTCCATGATTGTCCGCTCCACATCCTCACTCGTTGCTTCCCCCATCGGCTGTGCGGCAATATGCAGGTCAGCCGGGTTAAATGCATCCATAAGCCCCTTACCGTCTGCCCCAAGCCAGGAATCCACATAACCCATGAACGAAGCAAAAAACACCAGGAGCAATGCGGATACACCAACATTCAGATACCGCCTCTTTCCTGCGGCAAGCTGCCTTAACGCCAGAAAGAACGACAGGCCCATGCTGCGGACAGGGAAACGAACCCTTTTTTTCTTTGACGCTTTACCCATCGTCCCCCGGATGATCTCCACAGGGGTGATCTCCCCAATTTTCCTTACCTTCAAAAAGATAAATCCTAAAAGCAGCAGCATAAGGGGTAACAAAGACAGCAGGCAAAGCCAAAACGGAAACCTTACAGGAAACAAAAGCCCGGTTGTCGTAAGGGTGGCAAAAGCCGCCCCTCCCGCTGCAGACGGCGCTGCAAGGGCTCCAGATATCACAGCGGCCAGGATGACAAAGATATAGGGAACAGCCTGCACTTTCTGAAGATGCCCTGTCGTAAATCCAACCGTCTTCAGCGCTCCCATATCCGTTGTATCCCGCTCTACCGCACCGCTTATGCCATGCCCCAGCACAACCATGGCTACCAAAAGCAGCACCAATACAAAAGCAGATAAAAGCCCGGTAAACACATTTTGCAATGTCAGCATAAAACCCTCTATGGCACTCCTGCTGTGGGTAAATTCCGCAAACTGCGAAAGCTGTGTTTCCTGATTCAGCATCGCATTCCACCCCGCAATACTGACCTCACTGTCCCTGTTCTTAAATATGTGTATCATAAAACCGTCCCTGGCAAGCCCGTCAATTCCTGATGCTGATAATTTCCGGACAATTTCTTCATAATCCCCGTTGCAGATTAAAAAGCTTTTCATTCCGATCATAGAACTTCCCATGAACGGGTCTTCAAACCATCCTTTTATAATGAATGTCTGCTCCACGCCATTTCTGGCAATGGGAAAAGAAATCTCATCCCCGATCTCTGCCCCGAACATAGACTGCAGGGAAATGGGAGCATACAATTCCCCGGAATGGATCACGGCTTCCCCCGCCTGATATCCGGACAAGTCATCTAAAAAAATCCGATAGGCGTAATTTTCCGGCTCATAGACCACAAGCTGGCCTTCGCTGTCTGATTCCTGCCCATTTGCTTCATATTCAGAATAAATAAGTTTCTGCACTCCCGTTATTTCCACAGCATCCAGACTGTCTATTTCATCTGTAAGCTGTGTAATATCAGGAACCTGCGACACCCATGCAGTCAGATCACCAAACCCAAGCCGCTCCATTTCTTCCCTGACATACCGGACGGAGCTGTCCCATACCGTCAGCACTGTCACAAGGGAAACAGAAACAATAAACAATAAGGCAAAAACACCCGCCAGACTGCCTTTATGTCTTCTGACATATGCTTTCCATAAAGTTTTCATTTCCATCTGCGCACCACCTTACCATGACAAAGCACAAAGCCATTCGTTCAGCCGGATTTCCCTGTCCTTTGCCGCTTCGTCCCGATAGGCCGGAAAGTTAAGCTCATCCAGTATCTTCCCATCTTCCAGATAGAGAATCCGGCTGCCGCGGATTGCCGCCCGGACATCGTGCGTCACCATCAAAATGCTCTGTCCTGTTTCATTTAAACCGGTCAGAAGGTTTAGTACTTCCTGTGTGTTCTGTCGGTTTAATGCCCCCGTCGGTTCATCAGCGAATAAAATCCCCGGACGGTTAATCACAGCCCTGGCAACAGCGGCCCTCTGCGCTTCCCCTCCGGAAACTTCCGAAGGCAGCCGGCCTTTTGCTTTTTCCACCCCCATCTGGCAAAGAAGTTCATCCACCCTTTGCTCCACTTCTTTTGCTTTCCGGCCAGTGCCTAAGTATCCTGCCACCACAACATTTTCATACAGTGTCAGATTGCTGACCAAATGTGTCTGCTGAAACACAAAGCCAAATTCATGGGTACGTAAGTCTGACATCTGCTTTTCCTTAAACCTGCTGATTTCCCTGCCCTTATACCAGATTTCTCCTCCGGTAACTTCATCCATACCACTAAGGGCATATAAAAGCGTGGATTTTCCCGCGCCGGAGGAGCCCATGATAACAGTGAAATCCCCCGCGTAAATATCCAGTGTAATATGGTTTAAAACCATCCCCCCTGTTTTTCCCTGAAATTCCCTGCAGATATCCTTTCCTGCAAGCAATGCCTCTCTCATACGGCCACCTCCCCCGCCAGAATGAGCGGTTTTTTCCCCGTACTCCTGTCCGGCATGATCCCATCTACAAAACGGACATAAAACTGCACATGGGCCAGTCTTTTCTCCGCCAAAATGCCTTTCATTTTTTCCAATACTTCAAGACGCACCGCTTTCTTTCTGTTAAAGTCCGTTACTTCAGCCAGCATTTCAAAAGCGGTCTTATCAATCTGACGGAACTGGTAATCCTTCAGCCCTTCCACACAAAAACCCTCCACGGCCAACGGATGCAGGAAATCCCTGCCGCCTTTTCCGTCCTCAAACCAGAGAATGTCCTCATCACGCCCCAAAAGAATTTCTGCCCTCGTAAACGGACTTCCCGCAAGAGGTTCCTTTAATGCAAGATTGTCAGAAATTCGATAGCGGATCAGCGGCTGCGCAAAATTATAAAGGGAAGTCAGATACATGGTGCCGTTTTCCACTTCGATCAGGTTCAGGTCGTCAAATAAAACCATGCCTTCCTCATGCCCTGTTTCCACATCAAGAGCCAGTGATTCACTTGCCCCATAGAAATTCACCACCTGCGCCCGGAAAACTTTTTCCAGAAAGCAGCGCAGGCCCAAGGTAAGAGGCTCCCCGCAGGAAATCACCCGCTTTACCTCCACCTGCACTTTTCCCTGCTCCACCAGTTCCCCTAAAATCTTGATTGCCGAAGAATACCCAATGATGATATCCGGCCGGAAAGCAGATGTAATTTCTACCCATTCCTCCAGCGGGGTATTGATATCCAGATATTTCTGGCTTGCCCCAACTCCCCGGATACCATCCCCGACAGCCATCGCTCCCCCATACCGTCCATCCGTTGCTGCGATATAAAGAATTTTTGGCCTGCCAATCAGCAGTTTTATAATCTGCGGCATTTTCATATTCCATAAAGCGCCCCGGATAAGCCCAAGCAGCATCTGGTTCCATGCATCCTCATCATAGATAAAATATCCAGGGATGCCTGTGCTTCCTGAAGAATGAACCACATGGCAATTCTGAAATGTTTGATTCTCCATCCCTTCCTTTTCATCAAATTTTCGAAGTTCTGCCTGTTTCAAGCCAGGTACAGTCACCAGATCATCAAAGTGTTCCATAAGAATCCCTTTATCAATGGATGGAAAAGCCGATAAAGGTAGTTTTGATATCTGATCTTTTGTGATTCCGGCCTCTGCAAACGCATGGTGATAATATTCTGAATGTTCCCATGCAAAATGGAGGAGCCGCCGCAGTTTTTTATCCTGCACCACACTCATCTGTGCAGATGATTTCTTTTCATTCCATTTCAGTCTGTATAAATCCAATAAAACTTTCGCATAATTCATAACCTTTCCTCCTGCTCATTCAATCGCAAATGCATAACCTTTTCCATAATTTTCCCTGTGGTAATAGACTGCCTTCCCGTCTGTCTGGTTAAAAACAATACTCCACTCTGTAGATTCAAACTCCCCAAAGTTGTCTTTGCTCACGCGGTCAAGGGCATCACGGACACCTGCCATATCCATTCTTTCAGATTCCTCCAAAAGCTCCATTAAAATCTCATAGCGTTCATGAGACTGTTCCGTACCAATACCATGTTTCTCTCCTTCTGCCAGATAAAAATTCGTCACTACCGGTGTCTCCGTCACTACCATCTCATTCCCTATGTATTCTACAACCACACTCCGGCCGGAATTGTCAGCCAGAGCAAAATGAACCATCATGCCCATTGAAGCATGCATATCATACTGTTCCAGCAGAGCAAGCGCCTCATCTACATCTGCTGCCTTATCAAGCAGCAGCCTGATAGCCGTAGTCGTAGTAATATCCGGCCTATCCGAATCCTGTCTGATATCAGCTCTGTCCTGGATCATATTTACGGAAACTGCAAGCCCCTTTTCATTCATTCCGTCAAGCGGCGCATAAAGAGCTGCAAGCACTTTCACCTGGTCCATCTGCAGCGCCATCCCCGTTATCCCGTCTCCTGCTCCCTGGCTGATAAAATCCATGTTTACGGTAGAAATGGACGCATACCCATTTTCCGGATATGCGGCAACTACCATAGCATTGCAGCTATTCCAGTCAAAATTCCGCCCAAACAGAAGATCACCATCTCCTGATTTTACAGAGATCGTGCTACAGCCGAAGGATTCCTGCGAAAACCCAATATTCATGCCGGACAGCAGATTTTCCGCCAAAAAGCCGATCACTTCCCCGTCAGAAGAAGCGCCTCCGGCAGAGAGGAATGCATCAAAGCCATAATCCCCCTCATATCTTACGGCGGACAGCCCATTTTCTAATTCCCTGATCTCATTGGTCAACAGCACATTTTCCTCAGAAACTAAAGCTTCTTTATTCTGACCATCCACTGTCATTTGATCTGTCTTCATATTTTTACATCCCGTGAAACACAAGACAGACATTAATAGCAACAGTCCAGAAGCTAATCTGTTTTTCTGCATGGATAAGCCTCCTAGTATAATAATGATATAGCCACAAGAGCTATATAGTTAATAAGTAACAAAGTCATATCTGATGAATA